>WLWD01001475.1_pt1 | contig 74803 bp, 64 predicted proteins | sample 6712731 | NCBI WGS metagenome assembly WLWD01 (sample SAMN12718690, study PRJNA576275) | sponge metagenome | isolation source: marine sponge | host: Mycale hentscheli | place: New Zealand: South Island, Marlborough, Capsize Point | collected 2014-11-01
TTCCATTGGATACAATTTCTTCAAGCACTGAAGTTATCATTTAGTGGCTGAAGGGAACTGCTTGAGTTGCCTGTTGTTTCAAGTTCATCTGCGGGTGTTTAGGGGCATCATATAACATGGGTTCTTGTTTCTTTATAGGGCAATGGATACTCACCACCAGACAGAGACAGGAAGATGAGGTGAGGATGATGGTAATTGTATTGGGAAATAAATTATTATTTAATTGTTTTCTCTCAGATCTAAACATAGTCATCGTCGCAGTCGACACTCGCGCTCCAGATCTGGAAGCCGCTCCCCTCATCGCAGACGAAAGAGGTAATTTAGACTTGTTGTATGGAACTGTAATGAGGATGCTGGAGAGGTAGTGAGTGTATGGGTGGGTGTTAATAAGTACTTAAATTCTGACAAACGTCAATGTGCAGTTTTATGGCCAATTTTTCCTCGCAATGCCGCATGATGTGATGTACTCTGGCATTCCTGCAACAGACTGCAAGTGTGAGATATTATAGTACATTTTAGCTCAAGTAATTGAATACTTGGTGGAGCACAGTAGTGCTACGTGACATCTCTATGATTGGTGTCAGGTATCTATTAAGTAATCTGTGAGTATCTGCTATTATCCATACGAATGCTACACTTTTTCCCAGGTCCGCTAGTGTGTGTCTTGTTAACTGTATGAGTGTGTCCATCAGGTCTGGCTCTCGAGAGCGTCGGCGCCGAAGGTCCAGATCAGGAGAAAGGCGTAGGTCCCAATCAAGGTCCAGAGATCAACACAGGAGACATCATCGCTCTCGGTCTAGGGAGCGGAAACGCCCTACTATGTCTCCGCCTCCACGAAAGTCACCTCCAGGAAAGCGTTTCAAAGGAGATGGTCCTCATCCTTTCAGGTCAGTTACTCCTAATCCCATTATCATTTCCTTTTCAGAGTTGGCATTAATTGGTGGGAATACATACCTTAAAAAGTCCGCAATATATCATTAATTTGCTCAAAACTTGTGCATTTTTTCATTGAGTGATTCTTGCCAGTTTGCTGGACTCATTAAAACAAGGAGACTGTCAACATTTTATAGTACATGTAATTATACATGTTGTTATATATGCTGACTGATGGTTTTATACAGGCGTCTTCATTCTCCAGAACCAGAGGTTCCTTCTGAAGATCGTGATCGCAGAACTGTCATGTGCATGCAACTGGCTGCTCTAGTAGGACCTAAGGAACTGCAAGAGTTTTTCCAGAAAGTTGGTCAAGTCAAGGAAGTTAAAATGATAGCTGACAAGAACTCTCGTCGATCTAAAGGCATAGCATATGTTGAGTTCCATGATGAAGGCACAGTGAAGCCAGCTCTAGAGCTGTCAGGAACTAAGCTGTTTGGTGTTCCTATTATCGTGCAAGTAACTATGGCAGAGAAGAACAGGTGAGTAGAATCTGGAGATATTGTCTGGCCATCAGGACTGTTGTTGTTGTTGTTGTTGTTGTTGTTTAGACTAGCAGCAAATGCACAGAACCTAATGAAGAATGAACACCCATGTACTTTGTATGTGGGCTCTCTGCGCTATGACATACAGGAGGACATGTTGAAGAGAATTTTTGAGCCATTTGGCCACGTTCTTAAAATGGAGATACACAGAGATGAACAGGGAAAGTCAAAAGGCTATGGATTTGTGCAGGTGGGTGGGGTGGGTGGAGCGGTAACACAAGTGCTAGGAGTTTAATAAACTGTTTTCTTTCAGTTTGAAGAATCTGATGCTGCTGCTCGTGCCAAGGAAAACTTGGATGGGTTTGAGTTGCTAGGACGACCCATCAAAGTGAATGAAGTGACTCACGAGCATCGCGACCCTGGTAGTGCTAATGCCATGGAGATGCTGGACAGCGAGAACTTCTCAGTGGGCGTGGGCATGACTCCACAAGGTCGCTATCATCTCATGGCCAAACTAGCACAAAATGCTGGTGAGTAGGAACTATGGGATTCAATGCAGAGAACTTAATATAGTATTGTGTGTGTGTGTGTGTGTGTGTAGGTTTGACACCAGCAGTCCCTGCTCAGTTGCTGCCAGTATTGGGAATGGGTCTTCCTCAGATGAGTGGGGGTGTGGTTGTTCCAACACCTTGTGTGTTGCTGTCCAACATGTTCAACGTCATGACGGATAAGGAGCAAGGCTGGGAGGAAGACATTAAGGATGATGTGATTGAGGAGTTTATGAACTTTGGGGATGTCTATCATGTGCATGTGGATCCTGTCTCACCTGACGTAAGTGCTCCTGTTCCTACAGTTCTCGTTAACATGGCCGGCATGTGAATGGGCTTGTTGTTCTGTACCACCTCTATACTCTTAGTATAGTGGCGAGTGGACGATTCGCAATTGGAACACATAATTGTCTCATAATTTTAGTCCTAAATGTAGTCTTTAGGGACACAATAAAGTTGAAGTGTGTTTGATGGTATTCTAGTTGTAGTATAGCTATTGGCCCTTATGGCGTGTTGAAGAGAAGATCTTTTACCAGATACTTGTAAGTAGTGAAGGTTTTGATGTTAGGTTTTCCCCAAGGCTAGGGCTGAACACTTTTCCCATAATCATCACACGTGCCTAATGAAGCTCACACATGTCAGTGTAGATTAGTAATTAGCTCAAATCTGCACGACAATCAGGATGAGGAAATGAAGTTCCAAGAATATATTTGGTGGCTCTGCGTTGAATTTGTTCCAACTTATTTATGTCCTTGATGAGAGCGGGGTGCCGAAGTTGGCTGCAGTAAGTTAATTGGGAACAAACCAGCGAAACATACAGCTTTCTTTTCGTTTGTACTGAAAGCGATCCTGAAAATGTGCGTCTTAGTAGGCCTAGTGTCTTGTAAGCCTTCAACAAAATGCGATCATATTGGTGTGCCCAACTCAGGTCACCCTGAAAAATGACTCCTAGGTCTTTGCAAGTATTCTGGGTAGATAACTGGGACTCGCCAAGTTTATAACTAGAGTCAAGTGGTGCGTTCTTGAGCTTTGCAAATGATAACTATCATCTACTGAGCGTATAATCTGACTACATTTTGTGTCATCAGCAAAAAGGAAGACATTACATGCTGATTCAATATTTGGTAGGTCATTGATGTAAATTAGAAATAGAAGAGGCCCTAAATGCTACCCTGGGGCACACCAGAAGACACCTGTAATACTGATGAGCGGGCACCATTAATTGAAACCTGTTGTTTTCTATTCATCAAATAGTTGTAAAGCCACTTTAGAACATTTCCTGAAATACCAAAAGCACTGAGTTTAGGTAGTAAATAAAAGTGAGGGACTTCGTCAAAGGCTTTTTTTTAATCCAAGTAAATTGAGTCCACCTGGCAGTTTTCACTAAATATACCAAAGATTTTATGTACAAAGATCTGAAGTTGCTGCAGGCTAGAGTAGAGTGACTTCAAAAACCAAACTGAAAGTTAGATATGGAAGAGTGAATAAATTCAAAGACTTTGTCATACACCAACCTTTCCAGAACCTTTGAGATAGAACACAATAGTGATATGGGTCTATAATTGTGACCGTCTACAGGAAAACCGGGCACAACGCGGCGTGCGTAAATATCGAGAAAAGATCAATCGATTTCTAAAAAGGTATTGTTTCAAGCCGACGGAAGGGAACGGTTAGGTCTATTATAGTGGGAACGACATAAGCTACGACGATAAAACTTGGAGAGCTCAATATCTGGACGCCGGCAACTCTGTAAGTGCAACAAAAAAAAATTTTTTTCCGAAGGGTGCCGCATTGTGCCCGGTTTTCCTGTAGGCGGCCACAATTAGAGATTAAACTTTTGTCATCAGACTTGTATATTGGAATAATACAATGAAGTTTCCAATTGGTAGGAATATTGCAATCCCAAAGACAGACAGAAGATAGTGGTGTATCACCTGGTACAGTGTCAATGCACTAGAGTGGAGTAGTTTAGGTCCAATGCCATCTATACCACATGCTTTGGTAGGATCAAGTCTCGGCAAAGCGGTATACACTTCACTATCTGTTATAATTGTGGTATTTAGAGCATTTTCATTATTTGATGGAGGAATGGAATCAAAATTTGGGGGTAAACATTCTTTGGTGTACACTGATTCAAAGAATTCATTGAAGAGATTTGCTTTGTCTAAATTAAAGGTAGCAGTTTTCTCATAGAGGTGCATTTCAACAGGAAAGTTGTCTGTTTTTATAATGTTATTGATATGTTTGAAAATTTTATTGCTGTTGTGATATGTGAATTGCTCTACAAGCTGCGACTCAAATGAAGATTTGGCTGCAAACATCAATCAAAAAGTTTTAGCTCAGCATCATCCAATTTTTGCTTATTGTAGGTAGTAGGTTTCAGTCTATGCTTCTTCCTAATCGTTTTTACACAGTACAAGCAATGATGAATGCTGGAGTTAAACCATGGAGGATTCCTATCTGGACCTGAGTTTGACTTTTGGGGCAAGGTGATCAATTGCATTGTGAAGAATAGAACTAAGGGTGTACCAGATGTGATTGGCGTCAAAAGAGGAAAAGCAATCTGAGAAGTCTGCATCAAATAGATATTCAGTCAAGTTTAGACAGGTCGGGTACCATTTTTAATACAGTAGGCTGCTTTGGAGAAGACAAGTTAGGTGACACAGATATCGCGAAGTGATCAGTTTGAATCAGTGTACTTGGAGTTATATTGATGAGGTTAACACTATCAGGAATATTGACAGTATTAAATCCAGACAATTACTTTTGGTGTGTGTAGGTTCATGTATAAGCTGGGTTAGACTTGGTTTGTTTATACTCTTGTGACATTGTTTGTTTATACACTTGTGACTTTGTTTGTTTATACTACTTGTAGGGCCATGTATATGTGAAGGCTGCCAATGCTCAGGTTGCCTCGTCTGCCATTACTGCATTGGATGGTAGATTCTTTGCTGGCAAGAAGATCAGTGCCACACGAATTCCGGAGCTCAACTATCACATGAAGTTCCCAGAAGCCATGGCTGCAGCTATGCCCCTCAAACCTTCATCCTGACAGTCAGGACTACATTAACACACACGACATACATACATACATACATAGCCACACATTAACTCTTAACATTGATTTGTGCAGGATTATATTTCACCGTTCATTATTTACTAAATTTTGGGAGATGTGGGTAACTTCTAGATTGGGTGGTGTGGTATTAAGGTGTGATATGTATTGGTTTTAGCATAGAAGCCTTGAAATGCTGGAGATAAGACGTTCTGTCCTAGCCTTTGAGTTGGGGGGGGGGGGGGGGGGACTCGTCCTTCGAGGTAATGTGCGATCTTTTCCTACCTGGCGTACTATTGTGCGACTGGCACTTGTCTTATCAACATGCTAAGATGACAAAGTTGCATTTCATTTTGTAAAATGTCTGAAGTAAACGTTCTCTCGTCTGACGTAGAAAACTTGTCCCATAAGGACGTACTCAAGACAGCAAAGGAATTGTTATCGTCAATGCTGAACGATCCGTTCCTGTCTGACGTTTCTGTAGACGACAGTGTCAAGGATGTGAATAGTATTCTTGCATTAGCTCAAGGAAAAGCTATTTCTATTCACATTAAAAAATATGACGGAGAAATAATCTGTACGTTGCACTAGTTTTCAAAGTGGTGGAGGGTCAATGTATTGTCGCTATGACAATGACTAGCTTTACTCCTAGTGAATGGGTGGGAAAGTAGGCATGCTACGCTAGCATTCATGCAGATCACACTACATTTCATAAACATGTCTCCATCAGGTAATGTAGCTCCAGCTGTCACTATAATAGAGTTAGATTTGTATAATTAAATATTGCTTAGTGTTAGTGAGTATATTCCTGAGTCCAGTGTTTGTTTAGTTAGTGAGTGTAGTGCTAATATCTAGCTGGGTCTAGTGTTAAAAGTGAAGGTCGCGTATAAAAGAGCGTAGCTGGAGACATTTCGCAATAGGTGGAAATGGCGGCTGACAGTTTTTGTCACCGGCTTCCCAAGTTTTAGTAGATTTACAGCAACTTAGCGCATACTAAAGCTTGGAAACAATGTCATATATAAGTCGTGAGCATCTTAACAGAAGACAAAACAATAAACAAACAAGAAAAACAACAACAAATGGCGGGCTCTAAATAGAGAATGAAGAAAAGTACTGTTCGCCATTGATGCAGCTAAATCCAACTGCAATAGATATACAGCGTGCTATCAGAGTTCTGAGAGATACTATCTTGAGGGTTAATCTTCAATCAATAAATACTTTGGTACATACATTGGGCATTGATACTTGAGATACTTGCAAAAATGATTTATACATATAGCTGTTGTTTTTTTTAGTTAGGGCACTCGTAAACGTGGTATGGATCGACTAGAAAAGATAGTGAGCTACAATGGAGGTGCTCTTTGTGCGGCTACTTTTTTTAATTTGAATAAGGAGCTAGAGGTCAAAGGGCATGCCAGGGATTCTTTCTTTTATACCCGGACCTCCGGAAGGAGTTCAGAATGTGGTAAATGAGGCCACAGATTTCACATACAGAGAATAGCATTGAATCATAAACGCGACCTCTACGTTTAAGCGAGTGTTGTATTTATATCTAGCTGAGTCTTGTCTTTGTTCAGTGAGTGTTGTACTTATATCTACCTGAATTTAGTGTTTGTTTAGTTTATTTGTTGTGGTACTATTTTAGCAGTCATAGTTCTACAAGGATGTTTAGTTAAAGATGTAATGGATGCATTTCAAAGAGAAGTAGAGAAACTCTGTACCAGAAGAGGAACAACTTCCTACATTAGTTGGTGAGTGTATGTAATGTATCAACTGCATGTGATGCCTATGCAATGTCATGTGATGCCTATGTAACGGCATGTGATGCCTATGTAATGTCATGTGATGCCTATGTAACGTCATGTGATGCCTATGTAACGTCATGTGATGCCTATGTAATGTGATGCCTATGCAATGTCATGTGATGTGTACGTAATGTCATGTGATGTGTATGTAATGTCATGTGCTGTGTATGTAATGTCGTGATGTCTGCGCATGTTGTTTTCTAGGAAGTATGTGTGGCGGACATATTGTCTGGTGTATGGACAGACTCTATTGACAGATGCTAAGGCAAAGTTATTTAGGTTAGTCTCAAGTAATGGATGGAGTTAGTCTTTCCTCTATACAGCACATGTCCCTTCACATGTGATCGTAACTTGCACCAACTGTTGCCGGTCTATAACATGTTATGTATAGAGTAATAATTCTCAACTAGTGATTGTAGACTAGTTAATAATTCTCAACTAGTGATTGTAGACTAGTTAATAATTCTCAACTAGTGATTGTAGACTAGTTAATAATTCTCAACTAGTGATTGTAGACTAGTTAATAATTCTCAACTAGTGATTGTAGACTAGCTATCAATTCTCAACTAGTGATTGTAGACTAGTTAACAATTCTCAACTAGTGATTGTAGACTAATTAACAATTCTCAACTAGTGATTGTAGACTAGTTAATAATTCTCAACTAGTGATTGTAGACTAGTTAATAATTCTCAACTAGTGATTGTAGACTAGCTATCAATTCTCAACTAGTGATTGTAGACTAGTTAATAATTCTCAACTAGTAATTGTAGACTAGCTATCAATTCTCAACTAGTGATTGTAGACTAGTTAATAATTCTCAACTAGTGATTGTAGACTAGTTAATAATTCTCAACTAGTGATTGTATTCTCAACTAGTGATTGTAGACTAGTTAATAATTCTCAACTAGTGATTGTGGACTAGTTAATAATTCTCAACTAGTGATTGTAGACTAAGTTAATAATTCTCAACTAGTGATTGTAGACTAGTTAATAATTCTCAACTAGTGATTGTAGACTAGTTAATAATTCTCAACTAGTGATTGTAGACTAGCTATCAATTCTCAACTAGTGATTGTAGACTAGTTAATAATTCTCAACTAGTAATTGTAGACTAGCTATCAATTCTCAACTAGTGATTGTAGACTAGTTAATAATTCTCAACTAGTGATTGTAGACTAGTTAATAATTCTCAACTAGTGATTGTATTCTCAACTAGTGATTGTAGACTAGTTAATAATTCTCAACTAGTGATTGTGGACTAGTTAATAATTCTCAACTAGTGATTGTAGACTAAGTTAATAATTCTCAACTAGTGATTGTAGACTAGTTAATAATTCTCAACTAGTGATTGTAGACTAGTTAATAATTCTCAACTAGTGATTGTAGACTAGTTAATAATTCAACTAGTGATTGTAGACTAGCTATCAATTCTCAACTAGTGATTGTAGACTAGTTAACAATTCTCAACTAGTGATTGTAGACTAGTTAATAATTCTCAACTAGTGATTGTAGACTAGTTAATAATTCTCAACTAGTGATTGTAGACTAGTTAATAATTCTCAACTAGTGATTGTAGACTAGTTAATAATTCTCAACTAGTAATTGTAGACTAGCTATCAATTCTCAACTAGTGATTGTAGACTAGTTAATAATTCTCAACTAGTGATTGTAGACTAGTTAATAATTCTCAACTAGTGATTGTAGACTAGTTAATAATTCTCAACTAGTGATTGTAGACTAGTTAATAATTCACGTGTTAGCACACGTGTATTCTTGTTACGTGTTAACACAGTGCTATAGCAATGTGTCTATAAAGTTTGTCCTTGTCAACATCTCTCTCAGTTTCCGTATGTGTTGCTGTAGCTACGGGATAGTTCATCAAAGTACTCTTCACTTCATAAAGAAACTCAAGGCCAAGAACAGAGCATAACAGTGATAATTGTATTATTATTTTATTTTTTAATAAAATCGGATGAGGTAAAAATACAAATGAAAATTGGAAGAGATTGCTATGGATAGAAAAATAGGTTTTAAGAATTCAAAGAAGACAGATTAGAAGACTGAATGAGCATGAGGTTCTTCTTCTTGCTAGCAGTCAGTTTCACTAGAAGCTCCACTGCCATGGAGATGACCTTATCTAGAGGGTCCATGGCTCCTCTCTGCAGTCCTTTAGGTATTGTTGTGCGAGCTTCTTTGAATCCCAGTTTCTCTAGTAACCAACTGATGTGAGGATTAAACTGCCCACTTACTGCTGTGAGAAGACACAAGTGAGGATTCAGCTCCCAACATACACACTCGTACTGTCTGGAGGGGAGACTGCTACTTTCATCAACCACCTGGCTACCTGTCTCAACCTTTGTCAGGAATGTGGATGGTTCTACAAATACACACACACACACCACTTACAATAACTTGCTGGAAGGCTTACTACCATTAACCACAGGAACTAAGAATCTGAGTGACAGACTAGTGCCACACAAAGATAACCACAATGAGGAATTCAACGTGACTGGCTGTAGCACGAGGTACGCGCCTTCAATTGCTGACAGTGCTACTCCAAAGGTGCATTACACTACTGCTATGATGTGCACTAATTAAAACGACATATCGGCTTCATCCACCACACATGCAGTGCATTTTGCAGTATCACTAAATGTCTAAACTGCATAGTGTAGGCCACTCAGAAAATGTGAGGCAAGAAGCCGTGTTTTGCCAAATTTATTGAATCACTACCAAACAAACTCTGTATGCTGTTACTATGACAACACAATAAGGATGAGTACAATTTGGCCAAGTTGAATCAGTTCACTTACTTATTCTGTGCTTATCCAGATAATCAATGTATCCCTTGACAATATCGTGCAAGAACAGGTAATGGTCAACAGTGGTAGTCACAGAGATACTGTCTGAAAAAGAGGAGGTCAAAGTACACTCAACTTTAGGGATACCACTTTCTTCCAATGGCCAGAAATGGTCGTTGATAAGTGACAGAGAGAAGGCGGGGACTAGGAGCACTTGCTGTACTGTTAGCTTTCGACACAACCTCACCAGAGTGGAGCTATTGTCCTGAAACACTTCTTCATGAAGTAAAGCATCAATACACGCGTACGTCAGCCACTCCTGAATGTTTGTCTTGTTAGTGATGTTAGGGACATTAGTCTTGCCGGTAGAGACACGATGAATGGTTGCCATGGCACTGTGTGGTCTTCCTTTCTCCAGACTCAGTCTGATGATCTGTTGGCATGTGCGGAGATGAATGAGTGACTCATTCTGCCACCTGCCCAGCCCAGGAATAGCCTGAGTGGAGAAACTGGCAGACATATTGTCTATGTTGAACACAGCTCTCTCAGTCTCCCTGAAGGAAGGTCCATGGAAACAAGCAATACATACACTATTGCCCGTCAGAGATATAACTCCGCCCAAAGAAATCTCGTGGTGTGCATCCTGAGGTGGGCGTATCCCCAACACTTCCATCAATTCCATACTCCACACCTTCACCGCCCACAACCAGTGATGCCTGCTGTCCTCTACACATGCACACACAAATATACACATGCTCTTGTATTTGGCTAGAGATGCTCACCTCTAATGACAGTGGTGGCGATCCTTTCCTGTTCTTTCCTGTAAGCTTGCAGAGCTTTCTTAGCAGCAGATCCAGCTGGTAGCATATTGCCTAGTGTGCGTTCACTACGTCTCTTTTGCTGCATAATAAAGTCGTAGAGTTTCTCTACAATGTTGAAGAGATGTTGTGTGGTGGATCGATGGATGGCAATCTGCAACTTGTCCCACGTGAACTGAGCCTTTGCTTGAATGCTAGCCAGCTCATCCAGCTCCTCCTCCTCTACCTCAGCACCCAGTCTCAGCCCCTCCCACTGATCATTGGCACTGATCTGCAACTCTGTGGCTCGCGCTAATAGAATAGATAAACCCATATAATCCACTTTGCCTTGGACAAGAGAGAGAGAGGCACGGGCAAGATGCTCTGGAGTACAGCCTTGCTGGCTCTTTGTCAGTACTATTAAACACAAACACACACAAACATCATCATCCAGCAGCTGGACATACAAACACACATACATACCAAACACTCTAGCATTCTCCATCAGAATACTTCCAGCAATCACTCCACCACGAGCATCAAACTCGCCCTTTGCCAACTTTCCTGCTAGTTGAAACAATACCAACTCGTTATGACTTACATCACAATGAGAGAAACACTGAAGATGAGAAACTAGTAAACTACAGACACACACACATACACTAGTAAACTACATGAGCACACTAGTAAACTACATGCACACACTAGTAAACTACATGCATACACTAGTAAACTACCTGCATAAACCAGTAAACTACACACATACACTAGATGAGACAAGTAAAACTACATACATTGTTCATTCTCGACCACGCCCTCCCACTCACTCTGCATTTCCCATGACTTGAGCTACATTGGCAGATACTCTGAAGTCCTCCACAGAAGCTGCCACTACAATAGCTGCAGAGATACTGTTGTCCAAGTTCTCTCCGCCATTAGTGGTGTCTTCAACTCCACCATCACTAGAGTCTGAACTGGACACAGTCCCAGAGGGAGGAGGAACTAGCACTACTGGCCCCGCCTCCTTATCTTGATCTTTCTTGGAACCAATAAAGATACTCTCCACCAAGGCCGTCCGATACCAATAGCGACGAAAAGCAGTGATGTCATTCAATCTCCTCATGTCATGCCCCAGTACAAGGCTAGCAACATTCATTATCACTACACACACAAACACACATCAATACCTACCAGACTCACTATCACTACACACACACAAACACACATCAATACCTACCAGACTCACTATCACTACACACACACAAACACACACATCAAGACTGACATGCCCTCTCACCTGATACTTGGAGCTTGTTGTGAGACTGGTAGTCATCCACCGATTTAGGTGCCACGTCCACTTTACAGTGAGGCCTCACAAAGATAGGTGTGGAGACACTCTTGCGGCTCAAATGGAAGAGAGCCTGCCCTAGAGTAAGACTGAGTGCCTCTCTATTCTCACTGGCTGACGTTGACCCCGGCTTCACAGCATTCAACTGCAGAGCAAACGTTGACAGACAACCGGTCACAAACAAGTTATTGAAAGGGACGACTTTAGTGTTGGACCCAGTGGTAGAGCCCGTGGGACTAGAGCCATCCACACAACCATCACTCTGCTGGGGACTAAACAAAGAGAAAGATATGGCAAAGTCCACATTAGGACTCTGGATGGTGCACTCTACTTGGGAGTGAGGCAAGCATGTCAGGTACACAGTGGAAGGCAGGATGTGGAAGGTGAGAATGACATCCACTGGGAAAGACAGCGGAGAAGAACGCGAAGAAGACACAGTCTTTTCTTCATCTTCCTTCCCTGGATCTTCTTCCTCATTGCTAATGGACTCCGTACTACTAGAGCTACTAATGTTTGCAGCTGCTAGTGTTGGCTGGGCAACTTGTTCTATGAAGTCAAGTAGACTTGGCGTTAATTTGATGTGCTCCCGCAACGACTCTATCACAGCATGCAGAGACAAGACACCACGTTTCACAGGCAAGCTAGGCAACTCCTCCCCTTGCGGAGGTGGGAAGGGTGTGGCCGAGTCCTCTCTAACAGTTGCTGATGTAAGCTTCTGTGGGCTGCTAGGCAGGTACGGAGAAGTGGTGTTGAGATAAGATCGTCCGACAATGGATTGGTAATGGGTCTTCACCGTCAGAGCAGGGATAAGAAGGACACTTTCCACAAAATGCTTGTGTTCTGTTGACATTCTGCGTGAACTGACAAACGGACTACTCTGAGTGGTCGTATGGAGTCTCCGCCACTCTTGTATGGATGAACTAGAAGTAAAGAAATAAACAAATGACTCCATCAGTCTCCACTATATCAACCCCAAATTACCCTGTCTGTCCACCCAATCCCCTCCTAACCTGTTTCGATAGATACTAACTAGTATTTCTCACCTTTCCTCAGTTCGGAGGACTATCTTGCCATGATCCACATTGATGGTTATGTCAAACTCAAGGTCTATGCTCGGCAGAGAGAATCCATCTTGACTTCTCTTGGTAGTTTCCCCTGTCTCTTCATTCACTTCATCACCGCCAGTCATCACCTCATCTTCTAGCACCTCATCTTCATCTCCTTCGACAAGTGGAGGGGTTGGGCTACGATTAAGGGAAGTCCCCCTCATTCCCGTCAAATCAGACACATAGCGCCTGTGCCCTCTTCTAGCAGCTCGCTGGCTGGTTGCCGTGGCTGCAGGAGAAACTCCACGCCCCATCTTAGCTGATCCTTCTACGTCTTCGCTGACACTAAACAGTCTTGTTCGTAGAGACGGTTTGTGTCCAACTTCCGGAGTTTTGAACAGCAATTGGTTGATGTCGTGCAGAGAGATGCGAGATCTCGGGTGGCGGAACATTCGCTGTACCGTCTTAGAGAGCTCCTGTTGAGTTGCCCTCAGGGTAATCTCCTCGCTCCTGAGACTATCAACGCCGGCTCCCGCTAGCTTCATCCTCTGAATCCTGCTGGTCTGCTTGGCCAGCTCTTGCTCCAGGACGTTCTTGTACTGTGTATCTGCAGCCGATGGTCTGTGTAGAGAACCAGATCTCCGATGGCGTCTCAGCTTGACTACCTGACTCTTTGGAGAGTGCACTGCAGCAGCAAGTGGTCTTGCCTTCAACCTTTTCTTCTCCTCTTGTTCATCCCACCCTGAGGCTATGGTTGTCATGGTGCGAACTAGTGTGGAGGTGTGGTGGCCGACATCAGTGTTTGCGTTTATGTTTATTCCTGACATGTCCCACTGAAACGCAGACAACAACTTCTCACCAACAGCCACTGTTAACACACAAACACACAAACAAATCATGAAACACTACGCTAACATGTGGACACCCTAGAGGCATAACTGACACACAAGACATGCACACCTAGCCACCTAACCTGAAGGATCTTTGTCACTAAACCTTTTCTTCGTTGCTATGCAGAGTCTAAAAGTTCCTCTTGTAATAGTTCCAAAGTTAGTGAGCTTCCCTTTCTTTGGGTCAAGAGTCCAGATGCGTTGTCTGGGAGAAAACTGTTCTGTAAACCTAACACAGAAGGTCTGGAACCTTCCAGTACTGGCAACCTTGTTACTTAGGTTCAGGAGAAACTGCATCTCTTTGATAGTCACCACGATAGCCGGGAATGAGCGTTGAGATGTATCCTCAGAGGAAGACTGAAACACACAAACACTATGAGGACTGCATCCGTACATGTGCCACACCCACTGTAATCTGCCCACCCACTCAACCGCAATAATCCACCCACTCAACCACAATGGTCCACCCACTTAACCATAGTGATCCACCCACATAATCACAATGATCCACCCACTCAACCGCAATGATCCACCCACTTAACCATAGTGATCCACCCACATAATCACAATGATCCACCCACTCAACCACAATGATCCACCCACTTAACCATAGTGATCCACCCACATAATCACAATGATCCACCCACTCAACCGCAATGATCCACCCACTTCAACAACAGTGATCCACCCACTCAGCCGCAGTGATCCACCCACTCAGCCGCAATGATCCACCCACTCAACCGCAATGATCCACCCACTCAACCGCAATGATCCACCCACTCAACCACAGTGATCCACCCACTCAACCCAATGATCCACCCACTCAACCACAGTGATCCACCCACACAATCAGTGATCCACCCACTCAACAACAGTGATCCACCCACTCATGTGATCCACCCACTCACCAGTGGTATAATAGGCATACACGCCCCCACATCAGACACTGATATCTGGACTAGTCTGGGTTTAGAGAAGTCTATAGATGGAGCTCTGTTGGGTTTGTTGATCTTCTCCATGAACGCTTCAGTAGCTTGCTGTATCTATAGCAACCAAGTACATTGAAGATAATAAGACTTGCCATTTTAACTAATCTAGAGCGTGCTACTACAGTGCCGAGTGGTGAGCCAGTCTTAACTAATCTAGAGCGTGCTACTACAGTGCCGAGTGGTGTATCATTAGTAGCACATGTGACAGAGTGATGAAATAGACCACCACTTGGTAATGACTATGACACCACATCAGTGTCTGTTAATTCAGAGTATGACACCACATCAGTGTCTGCTAATTCAGAGTATGACACCACATCAGTGTCTGCTAATTCAGAGTATGACACCACATCAGTGTCTGTTAATTCAGAGTATGACACCACATCAGTGTCTGTTAATTCAGAGTATGACACCACATCAGTGTCTGCTAATTCAGAGTATGACACCACATCAGTGTCTGTTAATTCAGAGTATGACACCACATCAGTGTCTGCTAATTCAGAGTATGACACCACATCAGTGTCTGTTAATTCAGAGTATGACACCACATCAGTGTCTGTTAATTCAGAGTATGACACCACATCAGTGTCTGTTAATTCAGAGTATGACACCACATCAGTGTCTGCTAATTCAGAGTATGACACCACATCAGTGTCTGCTAATTCAGAGTATGACACCACATCAGTGTCTGCTAATTCAGAGTATGACACCACATCAGTGTCTGTTAATTCAGAGTATGACACCACATCAGTGTCTGTTAATTCAGAGTATGACACCACATCAGTGTCTGCTAATTCAGAGTATGACACCACATCAGTGTCTGCTAATTCAGAGTATGACACCACATCAGTGTCTGTTAATTCAGAGTATGACACCACATCAGTGTCTGTTAATTCAGAGTATGACACCACATCAGTGTCTGTTAATTCAGAGTATGACACCACATCAGTGTCTGCTAATTCAGAGTATGACACCACATCAGTGTCTGCTAATTCAGAGTATGACACCACATCAGTGTCTGCTAATTCAGAGTATGACACCACATCAGTGTCTGTTAATTCAGAGTACGTTTGCCAAACATTTCAGCACTATCTGGAGGATATGTCACATGTTCAAACAAAGCACGCCGCCACTGTGACTGTGCTTGTTTGTTTGTCTGCCCTATTAGAACAATCCTACCTGAGATATTTAGTGCTATCCTAAATATGAATCTCTAGTTAAACAATCCTACCTGAGATATCTAGTGCTATCCTAAATATGAATCTCTAGTTAAACAATCCTACCTGAGATATCAAGTGCTATCCTAAATATGAATCTCTAGTTAAACAATCCTACCTGAGCACACTAGCACAGAGCCCAATGCCACATCACTACCTTCCATTACAACAAACTCTTAATGCTGTCTCTTCACTCTCCAATGACCACACCCACCTACCTCTATAACCAGACTGGTTCTCACAAACTCCACCCACTTAAGACTGACTCTCGCAAACTCCACCCACTTACCTCGACATTCAACTGTTTCTTTTCATTCTGCCAATAGCTGTACACACTCTTGCAGTTGAGCCAGAACAAAATGGCTGCAAAGTCACAAGAAACACCTAACAACACCTGGTAACGCAGGTTGACAACCCTTTACCTTGTTCTACTGCACTAGATTGCAGATATAGATGTGGCGAAGCAATGGCAATGAGGAACGTGTCCACTGCTGTGCCGGTATCCCCACTCTGCCACTCCCCCTGGCCACACCCCTCCATGCCGGCTTGTTCCTGCTGTGCATTGCCCCTGGCATTGTTCTCTCGTCTGTCTTCACTAGCGTACAAGTTTTGGAGAGTGTTCCTGATGGAGACTTTAGTTCGAAAATAAGCAAGTTCACACAAATCATCCTCCATGTCTGGAGGGAGTGGCTTCAAATAACCTAAGGCTAGGATTATGTCAATGTCCACTCTTCCGTCTAGAGACAGCTGGTTCTTGACGGAGGCGGGAAGCTGCGGCCATTGCCAACTCTGGGAGCTGGTGTTGGTAAGGGTCATCTCTATCTTGCCAGTGGAGAATCTGATGGCTGTGGCTAAGGGGGTGGAGACTGTGACTGCTATACCAGCCAATGACAGACTCAACGACTGCAACAAGCTGATGAATGACACACCCCCATCCTGAGCCACACCACTGGCAGGGAGAATCATGCTCTTCCTCTTACTTAGCGTTGCTATGCGATCTCTATTGGGCAACGCCTCTCCAATGCTAGTCAGCATTTGCAGCAGATCATTCAATTCCTAAAATTACATGAAATACACAAGACTAATATAATCGTCATGCCAACAACCTGACCAAGCCCACTCCCTAACAATACTGACTAGTAATCCCAACACTGTTATGTTCCCAACACCATCATGTGATCCCACACTGTCATGTGATCCCAACGCTGTCATGTGATCCCAACACCGTTATGTGATCCCAACACCGTCATGTGATCCCAACACTGTCATGTGATCCCACACTGTCATGTGATCCCACACTGTCATGTGATCCCAATGCTGTCATGTGATCCCAATGCTGTCATGTGATCCCAACACCGTTATGTGATCCCAACACCGTCATGTGATCCCAACACTGTCATGTGATCCCACACTGTCATGTGATCCCAACGCTGTCATGTGATCCCAACACCGTTATGTGATCCCAACACCGTCATGTGATCCCAACACTGTCATGTGATCCCAATGCTGTCATGTGATCCCACACTGTCATGTGATCCCAACACTGTCATGTGATCCCAATGCTGTCATGTGATCCCACACGTCATGTGATCCCAACACTGTCATGTGATCCCACACTGTCATGTGATCCCAACGCTGTCATGTGATCCCAACACCGTTATGTGATCCCAACACCGTCATGTGATCCCAACACTGTCATGTGATCCCAATGCTGTCATGTGATCCCACACTGTCATGTGATCCCAACACTGTCATGTGATCCCAATGCTGTCATGTGATCCCACACGTCATGTGATCCCAACACTGTCATGTGATCCCACACTGTCATGTGATCCCAACGCTGTCATGTGATCCCAACACCGTTATGTGATCCCAACACCGTCATGTGATCCCAACACTGTCATGTGATCCCAATGCTGTCATGTGATCCCACACTGTCATGTGATCCCAACACTGTCATGTGATCCCACACGTCATGTGATCCCAATGCTGTCATGTGATCCCAACACTGTCATGTGGTCCCAACGCTTCCCATAAACCACTCTTACAGCAAGCACACCCACTGAAGCCACACCCACTACAACCACACCCTTACCTTGATAAAAGTATTCTGTACGACTAGAAGCTGATTGAGGACATCTGTAGTGAGGTCAATGTTCAGTTTTTTTACAAAGAGCTCTAGAGTGAGTTGAGGGCATTTCTTCTTCCTTGAACGTCTGACGTGACCTTGCAGGCACAAGTAAGGGAGTGTGAGAGAACGCAGAGATAACTCATTCTTGTACTGCTCCTTGGGAGTGAAGCGAAGAAGATGTTCACCCACTACCAACTGGAAGTCTACCGACACACCTGTCTCTGCCTTAGCAATGACTGGAGACAGCTGGAAACAAAGAACAGGAAGTGAAAACAAAGAACAGGAAGTGAAACAAAGAACAGGAAGGTGAAGGAATAGAACAAGTATTGTGACTGCAGAACAGGAATGTAAAGACAAACAACAGGAAAGTGAAGGTGTGGAATGGGAATGGGTTATAGAATAGAATACAGAGACTAATGTAAAGATGGAATGGAATACTCACGTTGTAAGTGAGTGCTAAAGAAGGCAGGGGAGCTACGAACACTGCAGTTCTGTCCAGACTCAAGTGAACTAGACCCACTGGGAGTTGAGACAACAGCTTCATCATAGTGTCAAGACTTAACCCTTGACTTGACTCCACCCTCTCAGTTTCTACACCCAGCTCCTTCACTGGTGACCTCGCCTTACCAAATATATCATTGTATATTTTGTGGAATGCAGGCATGAGATGCTGGAATCGTTTGTGTACTTTCACTGCAGATTGCTTCAGCTCCACGTTGAGGCCAGTGAGTTTGAGGAGACAACGATAACGAGGCAGTAATGGCGGACAATTGCTGATGCCAATAGATACGTACATTGGCAAGAGGTCCAGATAGACTAAGTCATACTCAGGCAAACCTCTATCCTGGACACGCAGGATGGACTTCTTCAAAGTGGCTGCTATTGACAGATATGTAGGGAGTACTTCAGAAAGGAAGAGAAGCCTGGGTGTGGAGCTACCTTCTGGCTCATGCCCATTCTGGGGGGAGGCGGAGTTTCTGGTATCCATGGAAGCGCTGATGTTAAACAGAGACAAACTGGCTTTGGTACTTTCTATTTGAACTTCAAATGAAATTTGTTGGCATTTGAGTAAAGTAAATATGGAGAAGATTAGGTCATTTTGCGGCAGGTTCAAGCCCCTCCCCTCATTTTGTGGAGGCCCAGTTGCTATGGGAACCGACACATCCCGGCTACTCTTCTGGTTGTCATTGATATAAGAATGATCTGTCCGAGAAGGTAAAGGATCATCATGAACCTCTGACCTAACTTTATGCCGAACCTCCTCATTATCAGAACTGAGCACGTGCAAACTGTCAGTCGTATCCTCACCACAAGTGTCCATAGTGGAAGGCACATCTTCAGGACTAGTACCTTCATCCAGTGTCACAGACACATCCTTGCGTCTATGCTGGTATCCAATGGTTGCGTCATCTGAGGTTATTTCTGAGGAAGTGGAGTATTGAGAATGGTGAGAGCTGCTCTGGGCTAGTCCGGCACTGCTCTCCAGCACGCCACCACTGTACAAGGGAACCTGTAAGATGTGCTGAGATGGGCCACCAGGTGTCTCTGTTTCCACGGCTCTAGGGCTGTTGGGATAAGTCACTAACTTGATATGACTTGCAGGACTGGAGCCACCAGAAGACTGGGTCCGGGACACGCCCCCCACCTCCACACCAACCACATCTCTGGTAGAGATCTCTCTAACTGCTGCTCTTGCAAACTGAGTCACATGATTCCCAGATAGCACGGGCAATGTAAAGTGGGTGTGTTGCCCAGAAGGTGTGGTCGATGCTGGGGGGCGTGGTGTTGACATGCTGTCAGCAGCACGTGCTCTCGCTTGTTTCAGCAGCTTCCTTCTGAATTTTCCCGTGCCACTGGCATGCTTTGCTAGCTTCAGAAGAGGAGCATTGACGACCACACGTACATCTCCAATAGAGGCACAGCAATTAGATGTCACACCAACTTTAGATGGGTGGGTGTGGCTTTGTTGCGGGAGCACACGGCTGGTCTGTATTGAAACAGCGTTTGTGTTGACTTCACTGTTCCGCTCCAAACTGCCTTGAATCAATAGCTTGTTTACAAACAGAGCAGGAGTGGTTGCCATGGACTTGGTATGAAGGAAGGTGGAGTCCGAGGGTGTGGCCAAGTACTCCAACACAAACACAGTAGCTTCTTTCATTTCCGCGGAGAAGTCGACTTTCAACTTGTCTCTGAACATTCCTTTAGAATCCTCGGCAACACCCACGCCAGCCGCTGAGAGAAAGGGCAGCAAACTTTCTTTAAGTTTTCTGAGTAAGTCAGACTTGATGTTAGAAAATATGTGAGGCACATCCACCTCCTCATTCATGTCAGACCCATACAGCCGATTAGGAACGGCTAGATCAGAGGGGGAGGGGCTTACACTCACATAGCCAGTATTGCAGACCAGGAGCTGGCTTCGGTGGAGAGGAGGAGTTGCTAGGCGCTGGGAGCGGACCAGATCCTGAGCTGCTTCAGTTCCTCTGAGTGAGTAGAGTTGACCAGCTAGAGCCAGCGTCGCAGCTGTGAGTAGGACATCCACTTCTGCTAGCACCTCCTCCACTGGAACTGACACTTCCGCAAAGAAACACAGAGAAGCCCACAGCCGCTGCAGGCAGTGAAACCACACCGTCTTCCTGTACTCGACGGACTCACGATACAGGACGGGGCTGAGAGGCTTGCTGGCACTCTTCACCCTGGCAGACAAAGACAGCAACGTCAGCAAAACTTGCTTGTCTCTTTGACTCTTCATTTTCCCCATCTCCTTCACACGGGACAGCAGTCTAGGGACCTTCTCCTGCCACACTTGGACGGCTTCACTGACTATCAGAACATCCAGTCCCCCGGACGAGGGATGGGCGGGGCCACTGTGGGGGGCCGCTATCTGAGTCCACAGAGACCCCACTGATAGTTGCACTCCCAACACGTTCTCAACACTCTCCAGCATATCTTGCCCGCTCTCTTGCAAGATGGAACTTTGACCTTGTACCACGTCATTCCAGCTAACTCTGGCAACGGACTGGAGACGAGATGTAATGATGGTTGCCGGTAGCAACACACCAACTTCCTTAAGCCCCACCTCCACCAGATCTTGCACCTCGTAACATACCTCATCCTTTTCGCATGGAGGCAACAACCGGAAGTCTAACTGCTGCTGACCCTGTACCAGACCCGGCAAGGCTGAACAGCCATGTCCCGTAGACACCAAGGCTGCCAAATTTATCTGTAATACCGGACACCGAACCTTTGCCGCCACTCGTAGACTACTTGTACGGCTAGTGGGTGGGGTCAATGTCTGGGACTCGCTCACCATGACGTCAGCTCCAGCTCCACTTAGGTAAAGGGTCATCAGAGATTTATGAGGTACTATTTCTTGGAGTTGGTCTTTATCTTGATCTTCAGGAGACATCTTCCTCACTGGTGAATGCTGCAAAAGTTGCATAGCAACAAACGCAGATGGAGACATGCTCACATGGAGACCCACCACTGCAGCTAGATTTTCAACCGCACTTTTCCCGGGAATAGATTGTGTTGGTTGCTTGTTTAGTAGATTGGATATGTCGAGACCTGTCTGGAAGGTCACTAGGTTCAAGATGGACATAGCACTGCGACTTCCCACAAAAATCTTCACTGAATCAACAATTCTACACAACAATTAGTTACCATAACAACAGAACATGGATATCTTGTGGTCCATTTCACACATGTCCATGCATGTAGAGCCTATATCTGTTAATGCATCCCTTCATACACACAACTGCCTCCTGCCACATGTGTTGTGTGTGTAACAATGTATTGTCCCTGCACATGTGTTGTGTGTATCAATGTATTGTCCCTGCACGTGTTGTGTGTGTAACAATGTATTGTCCCTGCACATGTGTTGTGTAAACAATGTATTGTCCCTGCACATGTGTTGTGTGCAACAATGTATTGTCCCTGCACATGTGTTGTGCATAACAATGTATTGTCCCTGCACATGTGTTGTGTGTGTAACAATGTATTGTCCCTACACATGTGCCCATAGGTCCATCCTGTCTACAGAGACAAACTTACGTTTCCATGGCATCCAAAACAAGTGGTGAAAGTCGCAATACATTCTCATTTCCGATATTAAGAGACACTGAGAATTTGGGGGCGTGGTCAGACTGACACGGTTGTTGCTGGCCTACAGAGTGGGCGTGTCTCCTTCTCTCCAAGGTGGAGGTGAATGGTTTGTGGGATATTTTCGGGAGTGACCCACTGCAATGACTTTGTAGACAAGGCAAGTAGAGCTGGAAGGAGTTAGAGGTGTGGCCTTGGGGAGTGGCTTGAGCAGTATGGTAGAGGGGTGTGGTCTCTGGCCCTTCCGCCCCATGAGTAGGAGAGTTGCTGGTTGGTGAGGATGTGCTTGCAGCGATATAGAATGTGGCAGAATGAAGATAGGAGGAAGCCACCAAGTCACTGTACTGTTCTTCCACCTGGTCTCCGTCCACCTCCTCCATAGCCGCTCTCAAGTCTCTGTGTAGCTGACTAGCACTCCTCTTGTGACCTCCATGACGAACGTCTTTCAACTTGACAGAGGCTACTTCTTCATCGAGCCACATGCTTGACGCTAGACTAGAGCGAGCCGAATGGAAGATCTCAGAGTCGGAGCATCTGGAAGATGGAGGACTCTCTGGAGTTGGGAGAGGTCTAGCGTGAGTTCCATACCTCATCTGGTAATGGTCCAGCAGGTTCCGATGAATGGCCCACATACAGGGACATTCCTGCAAACTGGTACTCTGTAGTTCTGACGCCAGACCAGCTATTCCAAGTTGACGAGGAACAACTTCCAACGGTTGGAACGGCGGACTATACACTGCAGACTGAGAGGGTGGGCACTGACGACGTCTAGCCAGGGAACCATTGAGAAACTTACACCCCCCACAGCAACCACACCCCTCACGGTTGTCCCATAGAAACCATAGTCTGCGTGTGCGCTCGTCAGCCTTATGCAAGAATTGCTGCTGCCGCTCAGTAACACACTCTCCTGGCTCTGACAGTGCCACACCCCCTGTCACATGACCTATATCCAGCAACCCTGCCTCCAAGAGAACTGCAGGGTTTCGTGGGTCAGGCAGTAGAGAGGTGACAGTGAGCGCGTGGAGTTGCCAGGATACTCCAAGTGTCTCACCTGACTCATGGAGAGAACAGAAGTCCAGGTCTAGTCCCGAAAATTGAAGACGTGTGATTGTTCGTGCCTCACAAACATGGACATCAGCCTCACACACGTCCAATTGAAATAACCGATATTTGACTTCTTCAGCTATTGGTTCTACTCGAGGACAGATTGACTCTCCATCTGGTGCGACGGCCAGACTGTCTCCGATACCAAACACATGAGTCACTGTCGTTAACAGCCAGTCACCAGCCACCATCAGTTGCCGTGGCGACACTGCCCCTGTGATACGACCTATCAACAGCTGCATCATCCACGCATACTCGACTCTTTCTGCACACATATACTCTGTGAAGCCATGGCAATTGAAGTTGATGGATTGGATGATCACATGACCCAGCATGTGACTATCAGACCCCCCCTCCTCCACTATACTGGAGTTCTCTATACTGGGCACGTGCACTGATATTGGATCAACACGGACACACACGATAGTGTCAGACGCTACATAGTCTACATCTACACGCAGCATGTCAGTACACAGAGACGGAAGCGGGAAGTTCCCGGGACACGACTTACTCACATCTCCCGGGAACTCGGCGATCACATTACATAGTTTAAATAGAACAGTAATATCTACTGTTCTAGCAGGTGGTGAATCAGGACCTTGGTAAGGGGTTGCCACAGGAGCTTCACTCAGAGGGGGAGTGGTCGTATCTTGTGCAGTGGGTGGAGCATCAGGAATGTCCGACCTGAAAGGGGTCATGTTGATGTATTCTCCAGGATAGTTCTCTTTGAGACCAAGCAGGTCCCGCGCCAGACTACCAAACACTCGAACCAGAACCTGAGGGGCGTCGATATCTACATGCAGAGAACTGGGGACCAAAGGAGTACACTCCCCCTTTTGGGGGTCATGGTGATGCCCTTTGTACTGCACATGAATGTTGATGCTGTGTCCACAGGCCAGGTCAATCCAGCCTCTCTCATAGAGCGTCTCACAGCGCCAACCCATCGGGAAGAACTCGTGGGACTCTAGCTGCAGTCCATGGGCAGGAGTGGCCGACAGGGTTGCCATGGGAGTCATAGGGACTGGAGTGGGAGTGTTCAACTGCCGATTCAGAACTTCCAATGGAATGGCCTCTGCAATGGTGGGCGTGGCAGTCATGATAGGGGCACTGATTATGTGCTCCCCTGGACTGGAACTTAGCAACAACTGAGCATGCTCAGTTTCAGAGTTGCTGCTACTGAGGAGAGAGAGGACTGCAGGTCTGGAGTCGTGGAAGGAGTCGGTCTGAGTGGGTGGGGAAGAGGAAGTCACACGAATGGAGCCGACAGACTGCCTTGGCACATCGACAGGTTCAGGAGTGGGAGTGGCACTCACAGGAGGTGGAGTTTCCATTACTCTATATCTGTATCGATTTGCTGCGGATAATGCAAATATACTTTCTCTAGCTATTGCAGACGGAGGAACGTAATGCCTGACAACCAGGTCCTGACCCTAACACACAAACACAGGCACACAAATAAATAAACACAGGCACACAAATAAATAAACACATACACACAAATAAACACAGACACACAAATAAACACACAAATAAACAAAGACACAAATAAACAAAGACACAAATAAACACACAAATAAACACACCAATAAACACACAAATTAACACCTGTTGTTACTGCATATACTTACTTTGGCTGAAAACTGTACAATCTGTTGTAACGGTATAAATTGGGTAAAGGGTAGCTTAAGAGCAATTTGCCCAGTCGCTCCACAAAAAGCCAGTCTCGTGTTCTCCACGCCCCCTGACGACAAGTCTAGCCAATTGTAGCGATTGGTCATGAGGAAGATCTCATATTGCTCCAACTCAACTCCGACCTTCCAATCAACAGCAACAAAGTCCAGCAAGTCATTGGGCTCGTTGCCAACCCAGTCATCCAGCAACCCTTTACCACATACACACATACATACTTGAGAAGGTGTAAACAGGAGAGATTATATATGTAGTGTATGTGTGTATGCGTGTATGTATGTATGTATGTATGCATGTATGTATGTATGTGTGTGTGTATGTATGTGTGTATGTATGTGTGTATGTATGTGTGTGTATGTATGTGTGTATGTATGTGTGTATGTATGTGTGTATGTCTGTATGCGTGTATGTATGTATGCGTGTCTGTCTGTATGTCTTGTGTAGTTCAAACGATCACATTTCTCAATTTAGCGAATCAAGAAAGTTTCGCTACAAGTGTGAGTTTGTGTGTGCTACATGTGTGAGTTTGTGTGTGCTACAAGTGAGTTTGTGTGTGCTACAAGTGTGAGTTTGTGTGTGCTACAGTGTGAGTTTGTGTGTGCTACAAGTGTGAGTTTGTGTGTGCTACAAGTGTGAGTTTGTGTGTGCTACAAGTGTGAGTTTGTGTGTGCTACAAGTGTGAGTTTGTGTGTGCTACAAGTGTGAGTTTGTGTGTGCTGCAAGTGTGAGTTTGTGTGTGCTACAAGTGTGAGTTTGTGTGTGCTACAAGTGTGAGTTTGTGTGTGCTACAAGTGTGAGTTTGTGTGTGCTACAAGTGTGAGTTTGTGTGTGTTACACGCACCGTTCACAAAGTCGATGTAAGCGAACAGAATATTAGCTTGAGCTCTTTCTCCAGTTAATTTCATGTCCCATTCCTGAACTCCATTCCACAATCTTGGAAAGTCTAGTGTCACATTAACACCCACGCAACCAGCACTTGCCAACGACGGATAGGGCAAGGATGAAGCCACACCCACCTCCTGAAGCTTGCCCTGGATACTGTATGTACTTCCCTTTTCCTCTGTCAACCAAGGAGCATGGACCTCCAGGTGCGACTGTTGCCCTAGCAACACTGTTAACGAGTGAACAGTCTGCTTCCAAGTGAAAGGAATTTCAAACTTGGCAGGGGATGCCAAAGTCATGGAGATGTCAAACATGGTGTGGACACGCCTCTCTCCCGGCTGAGGCAGTCGACTGACGACTTGCTCCATATGGTCGTTAGGAAAGATGATGGTCTGAAGAAGTTTGCGCAGATTGTTGGCATAGCTACCGTATCGGATGAAGGTGTTATCTCCTAAAGTAGCTGCAAACTCGTATTTTGGAGGAGCAGTATTTCCCAGAGGAACTAAACCTGCACATATGGTATACACACATGCCACATTGGTGTACACACATGTCACATTGGTGCACACACATGTCACGCGTGGTGCACACACATGTCACGCATGGTGCACACACATGTCACGCGTGGTACACACATGTCACGCATGGTGTACACACATGTCATGCGTAGTGTACATACACACATGTCACGCGTTATGTACACACATGTCACGCGTGGTACACACATGTCACGCATGGTGTACACACATGTCACATTGGTGTACACACATGTCACGCGTGGTGTACACACATGTCACATTGGTGTACACACATGTCACGCGTAGTGTACACACATGTCACATTGGTGTACACACATGTCACGCGTGGTGTACACACATGTCACATTGATGTACACACATGTCACGCGTGGTGTACACACATGTCACATTGATGTACACACATGTCACGCGTGGTGTACACACATGTCACGCGTGGTGCACACACATGTCACGCGTGGTGTACACACATGTCACGCGTGGTGTACACACATGTCACGCGTGGTGTACACACATGTCACGCGTGGTGTACACACATGTCACGCGTGGTGTACACACATGTCACGCGTGGTGTACACACATGTAACATTGGTGTACACACATGTCACGCGTGGTGTACACACATGTAACATTGGTGTACACACATGTCACGCGTGGTGTACACACATGTAACATTGGTGTACACACATGTCACGCGTGGTGTACACACATGTCACGCGTGGTATACACACATGTCACGCGTGGTGTACACACATGTCACGTGTGGTGTACACACATGTAACATTGGTGCACACACATGTCACGCGTGGTGTACACACATGTAACATTGGTGTACACACATGTCACGCGTGGTGTACACACATGTCACGCGTGGTGTACACACATGTCACGCGTGGTGTACACACATGTCACGCGTGGTGCACACACATGTCACGCGTGGTGCACACACATGTCACGCGTGGTGTACACACATGTCACGTGTGGTGCACACACATGTCACATTGGTGTACACACATGTCACGCGTGGTGTACACACATGTAACATTGGTGCACACACATGTCACGCGTGGTACACACATGTCACGCGTGGTGTACATACACACATGTCACGCGTTATGTACACACATGTCACGCGTGGTGTACACACATGTCACATTGGTGTACACACATGTCACGCGTGGTGTACACACATGTCACATTGGTGTACACACATGTCACGCGTGGTATACACACATGTCACATTGGTGTACACACATGTCACGCGTGGTGTACACACATGTCACATTGGTGTACACACATGTCACGCGTGGTGTACACACATGTCACATTGGTGTACACACATGTCACGCGTGGTGTACACACATGTCACATTGGTGTACACACATGTCACGCGTGGTGCACACACATGTCACGCATTATGTACACACGTCACATAGTCTGGTGCAGCCAGACCCTTTACCTAACCGCTACGCGGAGAATGGGTCTAGGGACAATCATGCACCTTGGCTAAGATTTGGGGGTGTGGTTAGTTAACATTTTTTTGTGGTTTCCTAGGCAGCCCTCGGTGAAATGAGTGGGCATCTTACCACAAGTGTACATAACGGAGCCCACGTTCCTGAACTATCAAAGTGCTGGTGGTTGCTGCGCTTGCACAAAATATTCTGTGGCTATACTCAGGTCAGCTCGTCCAGCAACCGTGGGCGCCGTAACAGTAATTAGACAACCACTACCACATTCCTCTAGAACAGCCAAGGTGCATGATAGTCCCCAGACCCTTTCTCCGCGTAGCGGTTAGGTAAAGGGTCTGGCTGCGCCAGACTACATGTCACGCGTGGTGTACACACATGTCACGTGTGGTATACATACATGTCACATGCACGCATGCATGGACATTGAATTATCCCAGAGTGGTGATGACACCTTACCTGGTGAGTCCTGAGAAAACACACAATTCATTGAATCCGTCTCTAGCACTCTATAGCCACGCTCATCAAACTCCGGAGGTCTAAATAACACAAACATATGGAAATAGTACACATAGCGGAAAGGTGGGAGTGTCTGCAGTAACTAGTGAGCGGAAAGGTGGGAGTGTCTGCAGTAACTAGTGAGCGGAAAGGTGGGAGTGTCTGCAGTAACTAGTGAGCGGAAAGGTGGGAGTGTCTGCAGTAACTAGTGAGTGGAAAGGTGGGAGTGTCTGCAGTAACTAGTGAGTGGAAAGGTGGGAGTGTCTGCAGTAACTAGTGAGTGGAAAGGTGGGAGTGTCTGCAGTAACTAGTGAGTGGAAAGGTGGGAGTGTCTGCAGTAACTAGTGAGTGGAAAGGTGGGAGTGTCTGCAGTAACTAGTGAGTGGAAAGGTGGGAGTGTCTGCAGTAACTAGTGAGTGGAAAGGTGGGAGTGTCTGCAGTAACTAGTGAGTGGAAAGGTGGGAGTGTCTGCAGTAACTAGTGAGTGGAAAGGTGGGAGTGTCTGCAGTAACTAGTGAGTGGAAAGGTGGGAGTGTCTGCAGTAACTAGTGAGTGGAAAGGTGGGAGTGTCTGCAGTAACTAGTGAGTGGAAAGGTGGGAGTGTCTGCAGTAACTAGTGAGTGGAAAGGTGGGAGTGTCTGCAGTAACTAGTGAGTGGGTGTGTCTGTGATAATTGGTGAGTGAGCTAAGCAAATGAGATGAGAGTATCCAGGCCACAAACATTTGAATCAACTGTCAGTACACATGTAGCCATGGACAAACTTGCAGTATATTAGTAGCACGTGTGATGGAGTATTGAAATTGACAACCACTGTACTGGGTAAAAACGTTCAGGCTTTGAAGCTGCACTTCGTCAAAAGTCAAGCAACCGTTCCTAGCAGAGAAATTGGAGGGACGCTATATACTATCTGTGCCCTCAAAAGAGGGGCGTGGCATGGGGAGGGGCAGTATATAGTGTCTCTCTCTGAAGGACCTAAGAGGTTTAAAATCCAACTGTTACACAATACAACAACGACACCAGCTACACTACGTTCCATTACTACTTGTAGAACTATATGTGGGTGTAGGCAGATTGCGTGGCTGGGAGAAGTGATGGCTTAGCTGCTAATCTTGTGGCTAGTTTAAATGAATAGGCAATAGTCCTATGTAGATAGTGAACACACACAACCTTCCCGGACAGCACCTACTTCGCTATCCTTCCCGGACAGCGCCTACTTCGCTACCCTTGCACACTGATGGCTAAAAATTATCTCCTGACTTCAAAGAAACAGACCAAGCCTAATGCCTCCCTCCCTCCCTCCCTCCCATAACAATACAAGGGAAATTTTTGGATTTCCAAGCCTAACTGCAGCTTAATGTGGTAAGGTGTGTCCACATAGTCTGCTACTGATCGTTTAATGCGGTAAGGTGTGTCCACAGTGTCTGCTACTGATTGGTGAGAGAGCGTAGCGAGCGAGACACTTACAGGGGTAACACAATTGAAAATTGGGGATGTTTGTTGGCGAGCGAGCGGAGCGAGCGAGACAGTATTAGGGGTGGATAATGCAAAATCAGGTATATGTTATATGTATATATGTATGGATGGATGGTACATATGACCTTTGAACGCGCGCGCGGGTGCCGGTTTTTTTCTCCTAAAAACACGACTTTTGAGGCTTGACCCCACTTTCTTCTGATACTACAGCTTTAAGCAAGTCTTACTTGAAACTTGGGCTCCAAATTGTGAGAGAATTCCTGCGAAAACGCTGTGTTTTTCAAGTCACAAACAGTTGCTGCGACCGGTTACTAAGGCATTGAATACCCTTTACCAGACTTAATTTTCGAAACTTCGCCGTTTTGGGAGGTTACGAAGTGCCAATTGTTTGTTGTCAAGACCCACCAGTAGTCAGAGTGCCTTAATGCTAAGGAAGCTACCAATACGCGGGGGAAGCTGAGGTAAATACGTAATTCCATAATTGTTAGCTAAAATTACAAAAACAACTCTGGCCACTCTTTTTTTTAGTATCTGAGAACTTGGCGTCAAGAGTGACTGGTAAATTCAGATAGTCAGAATACAGAAAGTACCAATACTCAGGAAATTTAGGTAAGTATTAACTCCATATTTGTTGTCTGAATTACAAAAATAACACTGGCCTATTTTTTGTTTAGTATCTGAGAACTTGTTGTCAAGAGTGACTGGTAAATTCAGATAGTCAGAATGGCTTCAATTGGATACTACAGACTCAAGAATGTTTGGGTAAGAAGGTAATTTTGCATTTGATTGCTAAAATTAATGTCTTTTGTTTTTGTAGCTTTGAACTTGTTGTCAAGAATTACAAGTAATTCAGATAGTCAGAATGGCTTCAATTTGATACTACAGAAAGTACCAATACTCAGGAAATTTAGGTAAGTATTAACTCCATATTTGTTGTTTGAATTACAAAAATAACACTGGCCTATTTTGTTTTGTAGCTGAGAGCTTGTTTAAGAGTTACTGGTAATTGATGTAGTCAGAATGGCTTAAGTTTGATAATACAGAGGTCACCATTACTCATGTAAGAGAGTAATTTTGTATTTCTATGCTCAAATTAATGTTCAACTGCTATTATACTGCTGTTTTTAATTTAACTAAGCTTAATATAAATTATGTATGTAGTAGCAATACTGCAGCTTTATGTACCTAACTTGAGGCTCGCTCGCCATTTGTGCTCAAGCACATCACTAGTTTATATATATTTTAATATATACCGTGTTCGACCCCGTCCCAAACTTCACTAGACAGAGTCCTCCGGTTTAGCGACCATTACCCGTATCACCTTAGAAATTGAATTGTTTACCGCTTTGAAATGTTTTGCGGGTGCATTTAAAACTCAAAAACTTATGGGAGCTCCATTTCTATTCGATGGCGGTAGTAAGTTAATACGCTATTTGCCACAGTTATAAGCCCTACGCAACAGCATTTACTTGAAAATTCATTGTCCACTAGACGAACCACGAAGGTAAGTCTTGCGTAGGTATGTTCAGTTGTGTGAAAGTATTGTGCGTTACAACTACTATTAAGAATATCACAAAGAAACTTTAAATAACATGACTTGATTTTGTTGCTTCTTTTTCAATTCAAACAGTTGCGGGGAGCGGTTACTATGGCATTGAATCCCCTTTACCGCATACGTAATTTAAAAACTCGACTTTATTTTAGTAGCTTGAGTGCTAGTTGTTAAAATCAATGATTTAACAATAGTGTAGTTTAAGGCTCGCTCGCCATTTGTGCTCAAGCACATCACTAGTAGTATAAACAAACGCTAGCTCGTTAGAAATGACAGCTTCCAGAGAACAGAAAGCTAAGACATGCCACCATCTAACAGTTCATATCAGCTACAAGTGTGAACCACACCCATTATTCAGTAGGGGGTGTGGCCACAATTCTCCTTCATTCATCTTGCTAAGACATGACTTACTGTGGAGTGACAGGTCCTGAGTAACCATGGCTACTCTCCATGGCAACCACTACAGTGCTAGCCTCTACTTCAACACGATGCAATAACTCGTCAAAATCATTGGAAGCCTGCACACATAAACAAACATAATATGTACTGCTATAGCTTAGTCGTGTGGTACAGTGTCATCAATACAATAAACTCACATGAGTGGTACAATAGTGGGCCTCTGCATGTGTGAAGTCGACCACAACACTTCTCTCTATCTTATGGTTGCCCAGTATGATCTGACCCTGCACACAAACAAACTAGCTGATGTCTGCATGTGGTCATTTGAAATAACCATGGAGACAGTAATGCAATCAACAGTGCCCACACCCTCACCCATTAGATGCCATCACAAGGAACAGACTGGCTAGCACGAGGTACGATAAGGGGCCTCTCTGAGCTTCATACACTTCACCATATCTCTAGACAACTGACACACCCTCTGACACACCCACTAACCCACCAACTGCCATTCACTAATAAAATCACCTTATGAATTGAAAAGTGCAGAGTCGGCTGTTTGTCCTTCCACCACGCCCAGAATGCACTAGAGGTCAACAAACCCGCACATAAACACATTGCACTGACCAGAGAACATCAGTAAGAACATACCTCTCCTCTACATCTGTTGCCACGCCTACCTCTGAAGAGATAACCACACCCGTTAATTGGTATCACGAGATATCACATAATAGTGCTTACCTCTGGTCTTACCGTACTGGTCATAAGCTTCACTCCTGCAGCAATAAAACACAGTGTGTGAGCTCTATGCCCAGTAACCAGGCCACCCTTTACCTGTTATACCAATGATATTCAAACCCTTCTAGCTGTATGAACATGGACGCTCCACTCTGAAGAGATCTGGCAGAACTGCAAGAACAACCTGACACAAGCACACACAAACTCACTCACTAAATCTTTTGCACTTCTATAGAGAGACTCACATGTCTTGCAGTGACCAACTCCTGCATAACCACTGACAACCCTGGCAGAAAACATACACACATACATACTAAATAGTATAGCAGAACAATACACAGCTACTCAGCTGCATTCCTGCTACATTCCTGTTACTTACATGTTACCATAGTTACATTTCTGCTACATGCACGTTACCATAGATACATGACTTCTACATGCTCCATAAAATGAACAAGTTAAAAAAAACAGTAGAAACAGATTCTGAAGTGCTCGAGTGACTTCAAAATAAAATAAAATCCACTTCACTTCACACAAAACAGCGATATCCTTGCCTACTGTGACAAAGACATACCTTTTGCTTTTCATCTAGATTACTACATCTAGTCATAGAGTACTACCTCTAGCTCATAGATTACTACATCTAGCCGTAGATTACTACATCTAGTCGTAGAGTACTACATCTAGTCGTAGAGTACTACATCTAGTCGTAGAGTATTACATCTAGTCGTAGATTACTACCTCTAGCTCATAGATTACTACATCTAGCCGTAGATTACTACATCTAGTCGTAGAGTACTACATCTAGTCGTAGAGTACATCTAGTCGTAGATTACTACCTCTAGCTCATAGATTACTACATCTAGCCATAGATTACTACATCTAGCCGTAGATTACTATATCTAGTCGTACATTACTACACTAGTCGTAGATTACTACATCTAGTTCGTAGATTACTACATCTAGTCGTAGAGTACATCTAGTCGTAGATTACTACCTCTAGCTCATAGATTACTACATCTAGCCATAGATTACTACATCTAGCCGTAGATTACTATATCTAGTCGTACATTACTACATCTAGTCGTAGATTACTACATCTAGTTCGTAGATTACTACATCTAGTCGTAGATTACTATCTCTAGCTCGTACATTACTACAGTACCCAAGGCTCTTGGTGAACTAACAAAGTCAGTCATTGCTATGTAAGAGACACACACAACAACACCGTGCCTCTAGGCAGTCACCATCTCATGCTCCCATCTTGCCAGTGTATACGTGTGTTTGTGTGAGTATCCAGGGAGTGTGTGCATGTGTGAACTATGTGAAGAAGTCTAACCTTATGGAATAATCTCGACAATAGTAATGGAAGTGTTTGAACACAATACGTCGGGTGAGGAGATCGATGTGGATAGAACCTATACTCACACACAAACACACAAAACATGTATGCACACAAACCACATGCATACTGAATCAGACCTTTGGAACCTGGTTTGGTATTGGAACCTGGTTCGGTGTTGGAACCTGGTATTGGAACCTGGTATTGATAATATCAAGTGCTTATATGGAACCTGATTGGTAATATCTAGTGCTCTTTGGAACCTGGTATTGGAACCTGGTATAGTGATATCTAGTACTCTTTGGAGCCTGGTATTGGAACCTGGTATTGATAATATCTAGTACTCTTTGGAGCCTGGTATTGGAACCTGGTATTGATAATATCTAGTACTCTTTGGAGCCTGGTATTGGAACCTGGTATTGATACTATCTAGTACTCTTTGGAACCTGGTACTGAAACCTGGTATTGGTGATAACAAGTACTCTTTGGAAACTGGTATAGCATATATTATATGCTATGCACTTTGGTCATTGGACCACCGTTTATGTTGCTTAGAAACTACAACTAATTACAAGGTGATATTGATATCACATACTCACACTAAATAAATACCCAAGGAACTGACACCAAGTACTATGCACCACCCATTCTCACACACAACACTTTCCCTAGAAACAGCTGTGCCCTGCCCACTCACCAATATATATACCACTGTCCTTTAAGAATGCATTGACCAACTTTGTGAGCAGCCTAGCCAATAGCCAGGACCCATAGATGAGGTGAATGACTCCCCATACCACAGAGAGCAATACTGGAAGTAGAAGTAAGAGAGAAGGTTCCATTCCACTGTCTCCACACTCACTGCAACCACTTGTTGATAAATTCTACCAGCAATTCTCATTTACTGCAGCCTCAACTGACCAGTCCCCATCAGTTACACTTCAGTAGCACCGTACCACGTCACCATACCGAGACAGGCACTGCAGACTATCCAGTAGTACAGTACCACAGCAAAGGACTCAAAAATACATTTAACACCGCAAGGGCGTGGTTTATTCGGAAGCGACCGTTTTTTTCCATGCATTGGACCACTCCCCCGTCTCAGCGCGCGCGGTAAGGCTCACCCACCTATTATTAACCGCTCTCTCAATCGACGTGCCGCCCAGTAGTCCCGCCTAGGAAATGCGGTAACTCAACTAGAACTCAATGCTGGAACTCAATGACTAGACTTGCCAACCCCCTCAGAGTAAATCAAGGGCATTGGCCATTGTAGCCAAGAACGAAAGAAAGATAGTGAACAATTACACTGTATTTTTTTTATCCTTTAAAATGTGATCCTTAGTTTTTTTGTTGTTGTTTTTCTTTTGGAATATTGCATGTCAAGAAAATAAACAGGATTGTACAGTCTTGAGCAACCTTAATCAGCAAAGGAAAATAATTTCACACGCATATTTTTTTCTTATTATTTTAAGCTAGTACACTGAGAGTAAAATGTTCATTAGCATGCTGCAACACTATCACAGACAATTTAATAATAATTGTACTCACCATGTTAGCTATCCAGCTATTAAAAACTAAAAAGTACACAAAATTCCATTTTTTTTCAGTCTTCACCTCATATTTGTAAGAAACAAAAAACTATAATGCAAAATTAAAGTGATGGAGTGCAAATGTGTGCCATGAATAATGCAAGTGTGTAATAAAAAAATAATAATAATAATAAAATTTAAAAAAAGGAAAATTGAGTGATTTCTATATAAGTTTCATTTGCTCAATTTCCTGCTTCATTGGCTCTTAGAGCAGGAACCTTACTCTGCACATTACAGCAGGAACCTTACTCTGCACATTACAGCGGGAACCTTACTCTGCACATTACAGCAGGAACCTTACTCTGCACATTACAGCAGGAACCTTACTCTGCACATTACAGCAGGAACCTTACTCTGCACATTACAGCAGGAACCTTACTCTGCCCATTACAGCAGGAACCTTACTCTGCACATTACAGCAGGAACCTTACTCTGCACATTACAGCAGGAACCTTACTCTGCACATTACAGCAGGAACCTTACTCTGCACATTACAGCAGGAACCTTACTCTGCACATTACAGCAGGAACCATACTCTGCACATTACAGCAGGAACCTTACTCTGCACATTACAGCAGGAACCTTACTCTGCACATTACAGCAGGAACCTTACTCTGCACATTACAGCAGGAACCTTACTCTGCTGCACTTACAAAGCGGGAAACCTTACGTCGGGGGCAGCGTGTACAGCGGGAAAACCTACTCTGCACCGTTACAGCAGAACCTTACTCGCACAGTACAGCAGAACTGCTCTGCACATTACAGCCGAAACCTTACTCTGCACATTACAGCGGGAACCATACTCTGCACATTACAGCGGGAACCTTACTCTGCACATTACAGCGGGAACCTTACTCTGCACATTACAGCGGGAACCTTACTCTGCACATTACAGCGGGAACCATACTCTGCACATTACAGCGGGAACCTTACTCTGCACATTACAGCAGGAACCTTACTCTGCACATTACAGCGGGAACCTTACTCTGCACATTACAGCAGGAACCTTACTCTGCACATTACAGCGGGAACCTTACTCTGCACATTACAGCAGGAACCTTACTCTGCACATTACAGCAGGAACCTTACTCTGCACATTACAGCGGGAACCTTACTCTGCACATTACAGCGGGAACCTTACTCTGCACATTACAGCGGGAACCTTACTCTGCACATTACAGCGGGAACCTTACTCTGCACATTACAGCGGGAACCTTACTCTGCACATTACAGCGGGAACCTTACTCTGCACATTACAGCGGGAACCTTACTCTGCACATTACAGCAGGAACCTTACTCTGCACATTACAGCAGGAACCTTACTCTGCACATTACAGCGGGAACCTTACTCTGCACATTACAGCAGGAACCTTACTCTGCACATTACAGCAGGAACCATACTCTGCACATTACAGCAGGAACCTTACTCTGCACAATTACAGCAGGAACCTTAGCTCTGCACATTACAGCAGGAACCTTACTCTGCACATTACAGCAGGAACCTTACTCTGCACATTACAGCAGGAACCTTACTCTGCACATTACAGCAGGAACCTTAAATAAGTCCCTTCACATAAAAGCAAGACAACACAAAAACAGTGACGACATAATGTACAAGCAATGTAGTGTATGAACAAAGTAACTGTTATCACACTTTACCTCAATTGTTTTAAGCAGTATTGGTTCTCTGCTTGCATGGAATCATAATATGTATTTGAATTCTTCTTTCTCTAAATCAATTACTGGCAAGCACCAGTGAGCAGTCGTGTGGACTGGTACTTTTTAAAGTGAAAAATGTCAACCTATTATAGGTTGACATTTTTCACTTTTATATGACAGCATAACAGCATAATATCTAAGTTCGTTTTACACTTTAATTTTTTAATACCTTGATCCAGTTTTGCACTCCAGAATAACCAGTCAAAGAAAGCTTTTTATAAAAGAAACTGCTTAAGCAGTACACAGTATTTTGACTTTTCTTGTTTGCTTCTAGCATGATGAGGAATAGTAGAAGTTGATAATCTTGTAATTAAAAACATCACTCATAGCTAAGTCTGGCCCTAATAAAAGTAAAAAATGGCATACCTTGTCTGTTATCCAGTTTTGATCATCCAGAGTGTTAAGAATCGCTATAAACTTAGCAACCATTCAGAGTATTAATTAGCTTTCTGGATACTGCAGCTGATGGTATTTGCAGAATCTATACAAAGCAGAGAGTAATTAGCAATAGCTCACCAAATAACATATCATGACAATGGTCTAATAATAGATGTGAAGCTGTAATAGTACAAATACCTCTGACTCAGGGTACTGGATTTCTGCATGTTTAGAGTCATCTAAATTCACAAAGGATAAATGGTATTTATTCTAAAATAATATTGTCAGTACCAACCGTATATTTTCAAATCCCAGCACTGCCTGGACAAGCAGCATTGTTTGAGAACTCCCTTTCCACCAATCTTTGGTTTGTCAAAAAAAATGTATGCTTCCCACAGTCTTTGGATAAACAACCACTGCAAGTGCCACACCTCCTTCTTGCCCACAACATAGTAATAAATAATCTCAGTTGAAGTAACCTGTTTCTTTTAAGTTAAGTGTCCCTACCCTGGTTTTGCTACACAGAAATTTATATAAGTGAATTGTTAGCAGTGGCTACTGACATAATAATGTACCTGACAGTTATCCCAAGTTTGATTAATTCACTGCTGAAAAGTGAATAGTGAAACATTGTTGTTGTAGTTGTTGTTGTAGTTGTTGTTGTTTTCTCAATATTAAGCATAACATACCTTCTTGTTCACTTTGTCTTCCATAATTCTGTGACATTTGGGCTCATTGTTTCCCTTACTCTCTATATTAACAAATATTGAAATAATATACTCAAACAAAATATTTTATTTAATCCTGTTAATAGGTAATCTATTGGAATGACTAGAATATCTTTATAGGCTGAAGCTATAGAGTACTCCCCCAATCCAGCAGTATCTCTGTTAATTTCTTTAAAATAAAACGTCTGCAATTGGTACAGTGAGAGAATCATGCAATCGAGTGGTGCTTCCTTCCAGTTTTGTATTTCTTTCAGAACTCTACAAGATGCAACACAAATATCAAACATTCAAGAAGTTTTCATTACACTTATACATTACCTGTTCAAACTTTCAGATTGATTGTTTGCAACTCCACTGTAAGGGTTGTAGATAGAATATTTCTCTAAAACCCATTGCCCTAGTGAATTTGATACTTCTGGATGAATTTCTTTCATGCAGTATGTTCAAATAAAGAATCCCATATTTTCTTTTCCTCTTGAAGTAGACACTCATAGTCTTCTTTACTTGATGAATGAAAAAAAAGAACGCAAGTCATCATACTTATACACAGAAATATCAAGTTTGGGAGCTCCATGCTTTCGACCCCACAAATGAATGTCTTTAAATACATGATTCCAACAATGAACTAATTTAACTGGTAACTCAGTCTTGATAGTATTAATAATTCTTTTTTCTCGATCTGTTACAATAGGCAAGTTAACGTTTTTCAGTGATGGTACCCGTTTTACACATTCACGAAACATTGCTTCATGTGTTTCTGTCAGCTTTCTTTCATGAACCATAAACATAGCTGGAATGCAGCGATTCTCTTTAAATAAAGCATGACCAAATATTAGTGGAGAAATGTAAAAGTCTCCTAGCTGCAAGGTGGTATCATACTGGTAATAACTGAGAAGGTGACTGCAGTAGTAATACTCTGTCAAGCTCTGCCAGCAGTTCCTTCAGACCACAAATGCATAGCAGGTCTGGAAAGTGGTAATTTTCCATATAAATCCTGGTATGTCATATGCAATTTCATGTAAGTTGAACAATGTACCATGTGATATTTTATTTTGCTGGAGGTGTTGAAAACGCAGATTTCTCAACTGCTTCATGTTTCGTGGAGCAGTTACAGAGGTGCTACATGTGCTACATGTCTCTGCAATTGCCTTTTTGTAAACTGTACTAGCTGTGTTTGTCTGCAAAAGAGATTTGAACTTGTTCAAATAAGATGGACAAGTCCTTATATAATTCTTCTCTGTATTATGCTTACTATTACCATGAGGAAAGTCATGACTGGCAGCCTCTTCATCTCCAAAGTATTGAACTAATGTTACCAATTGTTGTTTAACAGCTGATATGCATAACGTTTAAAATCATGGCATGGCCCATCAGGACAGTCCAAGGTAAAGTACATCTTTGTCAATACAGGATCCTTGTGTGGTAACTTTGTCACTCCCTGATTAACCCACCTAAACTGGCCACACCTCCAATCAGCTGCATGTTCAATATGAATGTGAACAATGAAGGTCAATCCTGAATATTAATTACTAATAATATAACAAGATACTTCTTACACTAACTTAGACAACTTGGTTTCTATATAAATGCTAACTACTGAAAAATAAAATCTGGGACAGCACACCTTTTAGCAAGACTCAAAACAAAATACTGTGTGGTTCTTCATTCTAACCGCCCAGCTCCAGCCCCCCCCCCCACCTCCTGCCGGCCCCCCCTCCTGCCCCCCCTCCTGCCCCCCCCTCCTGCCCCCCCCCAATCCGGCACCCCCCCTCTGCCCCCCCCCTCCTGCCCCCCCTCCCTTCTAGTGTTTTTCTTCTCCTTCCCTTCATGCTATCCTCAAAGCAAACATTCCCACTCTCAAACACATTCCCAAGGAACTCGAGATGAATGGGCCCAGTCTCTGCAGTTACCTTTATACTGTGGTTTCTTCCCAGGGGTGATGGAAGTGGGAGGCCAGGGGGGCTAGGGATAGGTGAGTAAATTGGAGTCTGATACACAGTGCCCCCCCCCCCCCCCCCCCCCTCCACTTTGAAGCATCCCTGCTTCCCCTATGAAATTCTCCAGTGGTCCCATTTATTTCATGTGCTGGCCAAATGTGTGCTAGTCAATCCTGCTGCCGGGCACTGTTACGATGGAGGATAATCTGTTGTGGGTAAAGTGTTGTCACAAGAGGTGAACAGAGGCGATCTCGCTGCTCTGTGGTCAGAGGCTATCAGTGGACAGTCAAGCCCTCCACTTGTGGGGAGTAATCCCGTGCACCACTCCCTCCAGCAACATTGGAGGGCTAAGCGAGCTGTTGACAGCAAGGCTATCGGCCTGGCCACACCCTCCCCTGAGATTCGCTGGCTATACATGCACAGGTAGCCCCTCCCTTTTTGCCGACTGATCCTACCCACCCCCATACAGCTCTCTAAGAATGCCATTGTGAAGGGAGTGAGATCCTTCTCCTAATGGCTCTGCACCTCATCAGGTTTGCATCCTAGCCACCTAAAATAGTCCAGCAGATGAGAAAAATTATTGTGACAGAGTGGACCAAAGCATGAAACTTGGTATGCAGGTTCAGTTTGGCATATATAACAGTATCAGAAGGGGTGCCAAAAAAAATTGTTTAATTAAAACAAATTTTTTAAAGTGTGAAATTTTGATTAACAGTTAATTATGTAAAAGAGCTCAATCTAAATTGTTTATTATAATGTATTGCGGTTTAATACTTTAATGTTAATGATTAGGAGTCACCTGATATTACAGCAGCTAGACTATTTAATAGAACTAGCTACCCTGATAGCTAGCCAGGTGTAGCAAGTTTCAGAGAATTTATTTCAGTAGAATAAAACCATAATATTTCGGCTTGTGGAGCCTTCTAGTGATTACTGAACTGAATGAGGGTGACTGAACAAGGAACTTTGTATAAACAGATGATACAGAACATGAGATCATTGTGAGGTGGGGCACAGCTAGCCCCTGGGAATGTTAGTTGGTGTTGGACAATTTCTGTGACATGTGAGTTGTACTTGGGAGGTGTGAAGGTGTAGTCATAATTGAATTAGCGGCAGTCATTCTGGAGGGGCCACTAATTAAATTATGACTACACCTTCACACCTCCCAAGTACAACTCACATGTCACAGAAATTGTTCAACACCAACTAACATTCCCAGGGGCTGTGCCCCACCTCACAATGATCTCATGTTCTGTATCATCTGTTTATACAAAGTTCCTTGTTCAGTCACCCTCATTCAGTTCAGTAACCACTAGAAGGCTCCACAAGCCGAAATATTATGGTTTTATTCTACTGAAATAAATTCTCTGAAACTTGCTACACCTGGCTAGCTATCAGGGTAGCTAGTTCTATTAAATAGTCTAGCTGCCTGTAATATTGCCGTTTTTTATTTTCGCTATAATAATTGTATTGGGCGCGCAAATAAAAAAATTTGCGGGTATTGCCGATTATATTGACCAAAGTTTCTTGTAAGACATATTTTTGTAAAGGAATGTATATCTGGATGGCACCCCTTCTAATATTGCTGTACATACCTTCAACAAACACTGTGCTAAGCTTCATGCTTTGGTCCACTCTGTCACAATATTTGCATCAAAAGTACAATTTCCCACTGGACTAAAAGCAGCCGTGGGGTGCCCTTCTCCAGACCAATGCTAATCAGATCCTCACCTCCATCACCAATATTATGAACCTGTTATCTACTGGTAAATCCCCGTCCGCCGTGTGCCCTTACCTCTGGTGATCTACTGTGTCCTTACCTCTGGTGATCTACTGGGCCCTTACCTCTGGTGATCTACTGGGTCCTTACCTCTGGTGATCTACTGGTTCACCCTAACTCTCCAACCTCTCATCAAGAGAATGAAGTATTCTGTGCCCAACCTTGCCCTCACTGTTTGGTACCTACTCTAATAGGCCCCTCTGACAATCTTGCCAGGTGAAATATGCCCCAGACACAGTCAGGTCCTGCAGTGAAACTGATCACACGGACATCCAAAGCTGCAAGATGCCCACCTCCAAGATGGTAAAAGGAGCTGGGCAAGTAAGAGCTGGGGCATGAGTAAGAGCTGGGGAATATGCCGGGGACTTCTCCCAGAGCAGCTCACTGGGCTGCAGAGAAGACTACATCATGGATGGCATTATGGTGACAAACTCCGATCACCATTCCCGCCACAACCAATTTGGTGGTCCCCAAAGGAATCAGCATGCTTGTGGCACTCAGGGCAGGGGGTGGGGTTGTTATGGAGGGGAATCCCAACCTGAAGGTGGAGGCCTAGATGGGGTGAGGGACCTACACTGAACCAATCCCTGTGGAAGGCTACAAGACAAAGCTAGCACTGTCAAGATGTGGCTAAGTGGGCAGCTTCTGAGGATGAAAGCCAACCTTGGGTATGGCAAGGCATGAGCAGAGAAGAGTGGTTTCCAGCTGGGAATCTCCCATGTCCGGTTTCCAGCTGGGAATCTCCCATGTCAGGTTTCCAGCTGGGAATCTCCCATGTCCAGGGGGTTTCCAGCTGGGAATCTCCCATGTCCGGTTTCCAGCTGGGAATCTCCCATGTCCGGTTTCCAGCTGGGAATCTCCCATGTCAGGTTTCCAGCTGGGAATCTCCCATGTCCAGGGGGTTTCCAGCTGGGAATCTCCCATGTCAGGTTTCCAGCTGGGAATCTCCCATGTCAGGTTTCCAGCTGGGAATCTCCCATGTCCAGGGGGTTTCCAGCTGGGAATCTCCCATGTCCAGGGGGTTTCCAGCTGGGAATCTCCCATGTCAGGTTTCCAGCTGGGAATCTCCCATGTCAGGTTTCCAGCTGGGAATCTCCCATGTCCGGTTTCCAGCTGGGAATCTCCATGTCCAGGGGGTTTCCAGCTGGGAATCTCCCATGTCAGGTTTCCAGCTGGGAATCTCCCATGTCCAGTTTCCAGCTGGGAATCTCCCATGTCCGGTTTCCAGCTGGGAATCTCCATGTCCAGCACATTCAAGGAAGCCTTCAGTCTAACGAGTCTTGAATGAAAGACTTCCTTACAAAAGTCAGGGAGTTCAATTCGGCTGCCCAGGAGTGTGAATCAACTGCGAGTGATGAGTATATCAGCTGGCAAAGGGAAGTGAGAGGCATCAATGTCCTTTGGTATGTACAGAGAGGAACTTGCTCCAGTTGAGGTGAGGCCCCAAAGCATCTTCAATGACCTGGCTACGCCGCCCTTGGGGTCGGTGTTCAACGCAAATTGACCTCCGACCTCTCAGCCTTCCATTCCTCTAGTGGGACTGATTTTGTCCCTCTTGTGGCTGAGACTCTGGGTGGCCTTGCGGTGGATGCCGTCTCTACGGTTAGAGTCGTAAGCCACGCCACAGACAACAGGTTTAGATCTGCCTACTCTACCACCACCTCAAAACAGCTCTTCGGCCAAATTGCCATGGCCCTGTGGAGAGGGAGGGGATTACTATCCTCCCCCCTAACTTGTTTCTACTGATATGTTGTTTGTTAGTGTTGTTGCTCATTTTGATGATTTTTTAAATGAAGACATTGGCCTATCTTTGAATGCTGCAAAGTGTGAGATTGTGTGTGATGACATGACATTCTGTGGCACACTACTTGTTGCTCTACCTGGTGCACAATTGATAAAGGAGTCACAAGCTCAGCTACTAGGTTCTCCTTTGGGTGACGAAGAATGCATATCTGTAGCTTTGGCAGAAAAAGTGGAAGAGCTACAGAGATTGGGTAAGCGGCTGCAGATGCTAACAGCACATGATGCACTGGTTTTGTTGTGCCATAGTTTTTCCCTGCCCAAGTTACTGTACATTCCTCAGGACTGCTCCATGTTTCAGATCGGCCACCCTTGAGACATATGATGATTGCCTGCGTGAGATTCTAGGTGGAGTGACCAACAATCTTCTTGAGCGAGACAGTCAGGCATGGGTCCAGGCTACTTTACCAGTGAAGTTGGGAGGTCTAGGGATTCAGAGTGCAGTGAACATTGCTCCATCTGCCTTCTTGGCATCTGCTCACTCATCCTCAGAGCTGGTAGATGAGATTTTGCCTCCTACTTCCTCACCGCAACTTGCACCATTTGTAGTCGAGGCGAAGTCAGCATGGTCAGCCGGGCATGTATTTCCAACTCCTGAGGGTACTGCAGCTACCAAACAGAAATCATGGGACTCAGTGAGAATGGTATCAACCGCTCAACACCTCCTAGATAGTGCTGCCAATGATGCGGAACGTGCTCGATTACTGGCTGTGTCTACTAAGGAGTCCGGTGCGTGGTTGAGAGCCCTGCCAGTGTCCTCTCTGGGCCTCCGCATGGATGACAACACAGTGCGGGTGGCAGTGGGACTTCGTCTAGGGACCTCAATATGTGGACCACACCAATGCCAGCACTGCTCAGTAATAGTTGATGAGCTAGGTAGGCATGCCCTCAGTTGCAGACAAAGTGAAGGAAGACATCAACGTCATACCGCACTGAATGACATCGTGAAGCGAGCTCTGTCATCAGCCAAGATCCCGTCTCGATTGGAGCCGACTGGTTTGGTCAGGTCAGATGGCAGGAGACCAGATGGTGTGACCCTGGCACCTTGGAAATCAGGTCGTTTGCTGGTATGGGACGCGACTTGCCAGACACCTTCGCACCATCCTATAGAACTGATGCTACCCAGCACCAGGGAGAGTGGCTGCCGCAGCAGAGGAGAGAAAATACAATAAATATAGTAGCCTTCCACCCAGACATTTCTTTTCTCCACTTGCAATCGAGACCATGGTAGTGCTGGGCCCCAAGTCGATGGCCTTGGTAAGGGATCTGGGTAGACGGATCAGGCTGGAGACAGGGGAACCTCGTTCAACTGACTATCTCCTGCAGCGTCTCTCGATTGCGGTTCAGCGAGGAACTCCTTAGCCGATGTCGAGGTCAAATCACAACCTGACTTCAATTTTATTTCTTTATTATTATTTTATTTTATTTTTATTTTATTTGCAATAAAAGTTATGTTTGAATAATTCATTTGGTTGTTAGCTTTTTTGCTTACCCATTGATGTCATTATTAATTTCATTATTTATTATTCTTCACATAATAATTGCATTGCTCGGTTACTACAGTATAAATTTTTTTTTAGTATTAGCTCTATTATTATTAGTATGAATTGTTTTATTATTAGTATTGATGTTATTATATTTTATTTAATTTTTTATTTTTGTAATTGCATGTTTTTTTGCCTTGTCAGCACTTTATTGTTTATTGCCAGTTCACAACATTGTTAAATGAGATTTTGAAATCAGCTTGTCATCTACTCAACTATGGTAACTTGGCTTTAATCAAATTTGCTGTTTTCTAAAATATTTAATAGCTATAGTTTTTCATATCCTCGTCAGCTTAGTTTCAGTTTTTCTTACCAAAAGAAAAATACCCCAAAACTGATCTTCCCATCTCAAAGTGAGCTCATCATAACTTACAATTTACATCATTGTCTTTGGCAGATTCAAGACAATAGACTATGATTAGCTATGTCTCATGGCTAGTGGCACAATCTGGAAGTTCAGAAGTAGTATAACACTATAGATGGCTATCAGTTCAATTAAAAAAAATTTTTTCAATGTGTAGATACAAGGAGGAAACTAGAAATGGAATATGAGATAACTCAAGTAGCTAGATTGTTATCTGTCAGTGGTTATCCTTCAACCCAGCTGTTTCAGATTTTATCAATGGATACTAGAAAACCCTCAGTGTGCTTAGCTATAAAATATTGCTGGAATATTTTTGGGAAATATAAGCATATGGTAGCAATGAGAAATCGATAGAAATACTATAGGAAATTTCTTTGGTTAAGTAGCATTGATTATGACTACTAGATGTGGAGCAACATTAGCAGATGTATCATGCAACCTTAGAAAGCAGCAGCAGCTGGACTGGACAAGTGTTTTCATTGCTCTCAAACTCATTCAAACATAAAGAACACTAGAAAACAATCTATTAGCTTTAGTTAAGATGCAGTATAATAATTGCTAACTTTTCTGTAGCTAATTATCAAATTAATGTTGGCCAAGCAATAAGAACTAGCTATAGGTACATTATAGGGCAAGCAATAATAAGAACTAGCTACAGGTACATTATAGGCCAAGCAATAATAAGAACTAGCTACAGGTACATTATAGGGCAAGCAATAATAAGAACTAGCTACAGGTACATTATAGGGCAAGCAATAATAAGAACTAGCTACAGGTACATTATAGGGCAAGCAATAATAAGAACTAGCTACAGGTACATTATAGGGCAAGCAATAATAAGAACTAGCTACAGGTACATTATAGGGCAAGCAATAATAAGAACTAGCTACAGGTACATTATAGGGCAAGCAATAATAAGAACTAGCTACAGGTACATTATAGGGCAAGAAATAATAAGAACTAGCTACAGGTACATTATAGGGCAAGCAATAATAAGAACTAGCTACAGGTACATTATAGGGCAAGCAATAATAAGAACTAGCTACAGGTACATTATAGGGCAAGCAATAATAAGAACTAGCTACAGGTACATTATAGGGCAAGCAATAATAAGAACTAGCTACAGGTACATTATAGGGCAAGCAATAATAAGAACTAGCTACAGGTACATTATAGGGCAAGCAATAATAAGAACTAGCTACAGGTACATTATAGGGCAAGCAATAATAAGAACTAGCTACAGATACATTATAGGGCAAGCAATAATAAGAACTAGCTACAGGTACATTATAGGGCAAGCAATAATAAGAACTAGCTACAGGTACATTATAGGGCAAGCAATAATAAGAACTAGCTACAGGTACATTATAGGGCAAGCAATAATAAGAACTAGCTACAGGTACATTATAGGCCAATCAATAATAAGAACTAGCTACAGGTACATTATAGGGCAATCAATAATAAGAACTAGCTATAGGTACATTATAGGGCAAGCAATAATAAGAACTAGCTATATATACATTATAGGGCAAGTTTGGGAGCATTGGACAAAGAATTTTAGGCAGGAAAAATAAACAGCAATATATTATATCTATGCCTAGTCCTGCTCATTATATCTACTGGTCAGAGTCAGCAGACACTTCCACCATCACATGAAACTGATTCCTTGAACATAAAAACAACAATTGTAGAAAATGGACACACAATCATGGAGAAAATTGCACACAAAAATAAATTCAATGATAACTTAAAATCATGACGGAAGTGTTCAAAGTTGACCAACAGCCACTGTCATGTGACAGAGTATCATGTCAGGTGACTAGAGTATAATGTTATATCAAAGATGTGTGTGATGCGTATGCCGTACATATAACATGTGACTAAGTTACTATGATAATGATACACTACTTACAGAATATGTAATTCAGATACAGAGACACGTGTCTAGATACAGTAACAGGTGACAGGCTATATGATAGAGCATCTGCACATACACAGAAGGAGGTGACAAGGTACAATAGCCTGGACTACTTCATCTATTCCCTTGTTGTCGGCGACGCTCATCATTTTGTTTCTGTAGAGACTTCACTCGATTCTTATGCTCTCTTCTGCCCATGAAAACTACTATAGCGGAACCTACAATACCAACTCCCATTAAACCAAACATGAGAGAAATCCTCACTCTAGAGATGGCCTTCTCCATCTTGGCAGGGCTAACACACACACGCACAGACACATGCTTAAACACCATACTAACATGTACACACATATATACAAATACATGCACACATGTACACACATACATACAAATACATGCACACACATACATACAAATACATGCACACATACATACAAATACATGCACACATACATACAAATACATGCACGCATACATACAAATACATGTACACACATACATACAAATACATGCACACACATACATACATACATGCACACATGTATATACATACATACAAATACATGCACACACATACATACAAATACATGCACACATGTATATACATACATACAAATACATGCACACACATACATACAAATACATGCACACATGTATATACATACATACAAATACATGCACACATGTACACACATACATGCATGCAGATACATACAAACACAGTACTAATGTGAGATGGAGTGAATGGTGAACGAGCTAGCCCATCTATATGTTATTAGCGAGCAAGTGAAGCGAGCGGGAATACTCTCAGGGGTAATACAATTCGGGGATATTTGTTTGTTTATATGTGTGGACGCACATGTCATTTTGTACTCTGACCCTCGTGTATTTTTGTGTTAGCTCTGTTAACGACCCTGTCCCAAAATTCATTAAACAGATTCTTCTGATTTATCGATCATTACCCGTATCACCCTAGAAATTGAATTGTTTACCGCTTTGAATTATTTTGCAGGTGCAGTTAAAACTCAAAAACTTACTGGAGTTCCATTTCTATTGGAGGTAGAGGCGGTGGTAAGTTATTTGCCATAGTTGTAAGCCCTAGTAACAGTATTTACTTGAAAATTCATTGACCACTAGACTACTCACCAAGGTAAGTCTTGTGTAGGTATGTTCAGTTGTGTGAAAGTATTGTGCATTACAACTACTACTTAGCTAAAGAATATCACAAAGGTGTGACTTATTTTTTGTTGCTTTATTTATTTATTTTCAATTCAAACAGTGTAGGGAGTGGTTACTATGGCAATGAATCCCCTTTACTGTATATACGTAATTTAAAAACTCGACTTATTTTTTAGTAGCTTGAGTGTTAAAAGTTAAAACCAAAAGTTCAACAATAGTGTAGTTTTAGGCTCGCTCGCCATTTGTGCTCAAGCACATCACTAGTAGTCTTTAATTTTTCTTCACTAGTATATAGCTACTCTATTCCAGTGGAATGCCTGTCCAGCCCCATCAGTGCTGCACTTGCTTGCCAATGAACGTTAATCCAGTGAAGCTGTATACTAATGAGTTTGGATGTATATATATCTATGTGGCTTCAACTCAATTTGTGTGGGCGTACTTGACCCTGTTTCCTGCTAATGTGCCTGTGCGTGTGCACGTGTAAAGCTGGCACACACTGAGCTGCCCAAGCAGCAGAAAACTTGTGAGGGGACAAAAAAGTGAAAATGACTGGGCTCAATAAGAGCTAAAAAACTTCTACTGTAAAACGGGAAAGCCACTAGCTATAGATTTTCTTTTAGCCTAGCCTCCTTGCACTGCACTGACTTCATTGGGAACCATGCTCTAGTACGTGCCACTAGTCACATAGCAAACACACACATAGTGGTGACACTTCTTCCACTCCTCAAATCCACTAGAGTGCGATTATTGCTGTGGAAAAGGAATGTGGTGTGCTTTAATTATATTGTAAGTAGTCCGAAAAGTAGTAGGAAGTGTACATACTCTAAATGATCAAGTACAAGTTGCTCTAAGGGAAGAATTGTCAGTCATTCAGCTATGCCATTGCTACACTCACCTAACGTCAGCTACTCCATTGCTACACTCACCTAACGTCAGCTACTCCATTGCTACACTCACCTAACGTAAGGGACTGGTTCCCTCTCGACTCCTGTAACTCTCAGAATAAAACCTGTTAGTCTGGTCACTTTCACCCCTGGGGTAGAAGGCCTAGCGCCATCGCTATAACAACGAATCATACGCTTCATTCCGCAAGGACATAAGAAGGAAGAGGGCATTACTTGGTAATGATCGTTATTTGTTTGTGGCCTAACAATGTCACATGGATTTCCAATTTCCACATCAATAAATAACTCAGTTGGTTCTCAATAACAGAGCCAAACATTAATGTTGTGATTGTGTAGGGCTGCTTTCCCTATAGTCTTGTTATAGTCTCGCGTAGCTAAACCCTTTTCCCCATTAGTTAGTTATTGGTAAAGGGTCTAGCTACTCGCGAGACTACGTGAGCAAATACTTCTATTTGAAACCCACCAACAAGTTCTCTCCTGGAAACAGGCCATGTCAGAGTGAGTCAGTTCTATCTCCTTCTGTTAACTGTTAATATAAATTTCGGCTTAAGTTTTCATAGTGAAAGAAAAAGGAGAGAGTTACAGATGAGGACGCAAGTCAATCAGAAACTGGAGGAGAGCGGAGAGCGAGAGAGGTTCGTATAGTTGTAATAATTAATCTAGAACGTCTGTAAGGTGTGAACACATGAGTCATGATGCAGCCATAGTCTTGATTCCTAGACCCCTTACCCAATTCTAAGCTGGGCAGAGGGGGATCGGTGTGTGCAATGATCTGCTCCATTTCCTGTATGCCAGGAAGTGTAGTTTGTATGTATTGCTCAACTCTTTCATCATCGAGTTTTGTTTATGAGGCAGTAAATTAACTAATTTTTTTTTACCAACTATGTATTATTGGTTATGTGTTAAATATTTGAAAATATGTTGCCTAGCAACACGTCATGAACATTAAATTTTTATGTAATTTATCAAGTAATGCGTTGTTGTGGAATCACTTGAGATAACAGAATTTTGTTGAGTGTCTCAGCGAGTGTAATAGCCAGTCTCAGCGAGTGTAATAACCAGTCTCAGCAAGTGCAATAGCCAGTCTCAGCGAGTGCAATAGCCAGTCTCAGCGAGTGCAATAGCCAGTCTCAGCGAGTGCAATAGCCAGTCTCAGCGAGTGCAGTAGCCAGTCTCAGCGAGTGCAGTAGCCAGTCTCAGCGAGTGCAGTAGCCAGTCTCGGCGAGTGCAATAGCCAGTCTCAGCGAGTGCAGTAGCCAGTCTCAGCGAGTGCAGTAGCCAGTCTCGGCGAGTGCAATAGCCAGTCTGCAGTAGCAGTCTCGGCGAGTGCAGTAGGCAGTCTCGGCGGGAGTGCAGTAGCAGTCTCGGGCGAGTGCAGTAGCCAGTCTCGGCGAGTAGCAGTAGCCAGTCCGGCGAGTGCAGTAGCCAGTCTCGGCGAGTGAAGTAGCCAGTCTCGGAGATGCAGTAGCCAGTCTCGGCGAGTGCAGTACCAGTCCGGCGGTGCAGTAGCCAGTATCGGCGAGTGCAGTAGCCAGTCTCGGCGAGTGCAGTAGCCAGTCTCGGCGAGTTCAGTAGCCAGTCTCGGGCGAGTGCAGTAGCCAGTTCAGGCGAGTGCAGTAGCAGCTCGGCGAGTGCAGTAGCCAGTCTCGGCGGAGTGCAGTAGCAGTAGTATCTCGGCGGAGGCAGTAGCAGTCGCGGAGTGCAGTAGCCAGTCTCGGCGAGTGCAGTAGCCAGTCAAGGGCGAGTGCAGTAGCCAGTCTCGGCGAGTGCAGTAGCGAGTTCGGCGAGTGCAGTAGCCAGTCTCGGAGTGCGAGTGCGAGTGCAGTAGCCAGTCTCGGCGAGTGCAGTAGCCAGTCTCGGCGAGTGCAGTAGCCAGTCTCGGCGAGTGCAGTAGCCAGTCTCGGCGAGTGCAGTAGCCAGTCTCGGCGAGTGCAGTAGCCAGTCTCGGCGAGTGCAGTAGCCAGTCTCGGCGAGTGCAGTAGCCAGTCTCGGCGAGTGCAGTAGCGAGTCTCGGCGAGTGCAGTAGCCAGTCTCGGCGAGTGCAGTAGCCAGTCTCGGCGAGTGCAGTAGCCAGTCTCAGCGAGTGCAGTAGCCAGTCTCAGCGAGTGCAGTAGCCAGTCTCAGCGAGTGCAGTAGCCAGTCTCAGCGAGTGCAGTAGCCAGTCTCAGCGAGTGCAGTAGCCAGTCTCAGCGAGTGCACTAGCCAGTCTCAGCGAGTGCAATAGCCAGTCTCAGTGAGTGTAAACTCATAGACATTACTAACACCCTCTTTGTTTTCTTCATGCCTATTTCAGCCTTAAAGCTTGAAATCACTGTCAATCCCCAGTGAATTGAGTATTCGCAATGTCAGTTGTCTGAATATTCGATGCCACTATTCCTAAGTTACTATAATAGGTGAAGCAATGCTTCAGATGCTTGAATGAATTCAATAGTTGTTTATGTAAACAAATAAAATAAAGTTTTCACAGAGTAATGGCTGATAAAAAAAAATTATGTAAAGATGATTTCCACCAAACAATTCTTAGATATAGGAAGTGCATCTTGGTGACTGGTACAAGACCTGTACTGGTAACTGATATAAGACCCATACTGGTACAAGACATAAACTGACAACACAAGGCTGTTACTATTATGTTTGAGGGTTTTTCTTCACGTTATGGATAGACTGGTATATTATGTTGTGTAGGTTGAGAGAACTTTTGCGCTCAAGACTGAAAGAATGTGGATGGAGAGACAAACTCAAGGACCAGTGCAGAGGTATGTTCACCTGGTCTATATTATTTATTCCACGCTAAATATCTTCACGATAGCTTCACAGCCTGCTCGTGAAATATTTCACCATATCATACTCCGACTCGTATAATAAGTGCTATATATAAAATAAAAAGAATACTTTGTAGAGCAACTTTAGTACATTAGAGGGAATATTCGCTATCAGTGAGGGAAGGCCATCTGCTATTGATGTACATACACATACTTCAAACAATTCCTGAACACTGCTAGATTTTTCTAAGACCCTTCATCACTGTACTTGCCCATTTTTTCTAAAAAGCCTGTCACATAGCCAGACCTTTTTAAATAGCTGGTATCACTTGCTGGACCTTTTTATGGTGGCCTCATCATATAGTATAGACCTTAGTGTAGACATCTACATGGCTAACTCTCCTGACTGTATTGTCACAATCATAAAACTGCTCTTTCTATCTGGTAACCCGTCCACTTTCCACCACAAACCATGCAATAGTTAATAATACAAAACTATTTGCTCAAAGTTCCACATTTTTGGCAACGAATAATTCCAAGTGTCAAAATGTTTGCTATTGAATTATCTATCATGAGAGTAGTGTTCAATAAAGAACTTTTACTTGCTGTGCAGCCATTATAGCCAAGAAAGGCCTCAACAGTGTGACAGTAGATGGTCTCATTCAGGAAATCACGCCCATTGCAAGAGGTGAGTGGGCCTGATAGAGGTTGAGATGATAGCTAGTGATTTGTGATTCATTTGTGCAGCTTCAGTGCCAGATGAAGTAAAGAAAGAACTTCTGCAGAAAATCCATGACTATCTTGATCAGAAGTAGTGTTGTTTTTACTATCAATTTTATGTTATAACTGCATTAAATTCAAACAAATTTTCACTACAAAAATATGTACCAATTCAGAAACACACAGTGAATAAAAGGTTAAAACCTGTGACTTGAGCTTGCCTGCTGCCATCCACCACCTGTGTTTGATACTACTGCCAAGTGAGGAGAAAATAGTTCATGGAAGGGACTAGGGTGGTGTGACAGGTAAGGTGTCATCATGAATGAAATCACTATCAAGTTCTAGAGAGAGTCCAGAGAGCTATGCTTTTGTCTTTACTACCACTCACTAAAGTTGTCTCATCTTTGCTCACATCCAGAGCTGTTACAGCACCTGCCAACAACAAATGCATCCAGTTACAGATAAGGAGACTGTCCACTGGCGACTGCACCCACAAGTTAAACTCACTGTCATGTTCTTTGTACTCGGCCAGAGATTTGAAAGAATAAGAGTCCCACAGTAGTATACAACCTCCATCTAGTCCAAGGGCCAGTACATCTTTACACCATAGTAGAGAACTACGCGCACACACACACATACACACTTGACCACAGAGCTACGAAACTTACTCAACAAACATCTATGCTATACCAGCTTACCAGACTGCTTCTCCAGTAGTTCTAGAGATGACCGTGGCCCTACTGGTCAAGTCTATAAGCAACACCGTCTTGTCCGCACCACACGTACACAGCCGCAACCCATCTACATCACACCAGGAGTAAATATCCCCATACCCAACAACCTACTGTATCATACCTGGACTGAAGGCCACTGTCTTGACAGTGTCTGTATGGACTATAACATCAGAACAAGAATAGAATGAATGAATGTAAAAATGAAAACACACACACCTTGCCCCTCCCACTCTTGGTTGCCATCTGGTATCCTCCACAGAGATACAAAACCTGCAACAACAGCCACACCCATTACCACATGACCACCAATATCACACTCCCTTACCATCAACAGTGCCTGAGGCCACTTGAGTAGCAGAAGAATTGACATCCACACAACACACCTCGTTGTCATGGTCCAATTCACACTATAATAAAACACATGGTCAGGTTTGTCCTTCAGTCAGTCAGTCCTCCCCTCCTGTACTCACTCACCTGAAGCATGGGCTCTCTAAGAGTAGCCTTAGTAGCACATTCCAGATGCCACACCTACAGCCACAACACATCAAACCTTAGCCACAACACATCAAACCTTAGTAACAGCCCACCCTGTATGCACCACCAGTGGGCAATCAGGGCTACTCCATTGCAACACAAGGACAAAATACCTGCCGAAGGCACCGCTCACTAATTTTAGAGTGAATCTGGAAGAAATATCGGGGCCTGGTTATAAAACTTTGTAGTACTTTTTTGGAGCGGTGCGGTAAGTTGGAGCTCTGCAATTTGGTGCACTACTAGCCGAGCCGATACTCTACTGCAAGACAACAAGTTCTTTTCCATTTCAATATTACTTTATGATTTATTTGCAATTTTTTCTATTTATAAGATATTGAAAAATTCTCGTTGTGGTGCAGTTCATTTTTTTTAGGTTTACCCGTATGTAAAAAAAATTGTCCTTCTCATTATTAGATTCCAAGAAAAACTGATATAAAATTTGGAACTTTAATTCCACTCGCAAAGCTTAAGAAATAGCCCCACCCCCATGTCTCGTACTCGAGCAATTTTTTCCCCAATTGAGTTTGTATCGGTTCTAAAAAGAGCCCACCTATATCAAGAGTAAACAAAATATAACAATAATAAGAGAGTCGGAAGAGAGAGCAGTTTCTTGGCGATAGTCCGAAGTGAATATTAGGTCTGCGCAGCTTGACTTGATGTAGCGGTAAACTTTCAACCAGAGGTAAGCTGTAGATTGCATGCAATAGTCTCAAAGCTATGCTGAAATTTTAGCTGCTTGTTTGAAACTCCGCCCATTTCCCGTTTATTGTACTTCGAGACGAGAGAGAATAAAAAGTAGCTTGTCTTTCCACAGCACGCTTGAGGTCTTTTAAGTTGTTTTGACATTCGAAATTTGGCATAGACTAAGGGTCACTAAGACTAATTCTGCAAAAAACAAAAATAGGAGAAAGAATTTTTCCGATGACTTACTTCTGGAGTCTATATCTCAATTTCAATTTTTGCGCGAAATGCCCCCTTTTGTCAGAGCCTGTTACATATACTAAGTAAAAGCTGAATCAGCTAAATTATTGCCAAGCTTAAATAATTTACAACAACAAGGTAAGGTTAGATGTGGAAAAGAAGAGAGGGGGATAATTAAATATTAGTAATATATTTGCAATACCACGATACAAAAACCCAATATAGACCGACGCTGTCAATGTGTTGTCTACCCTGTACCAGATCTATCTACCCTATACAAAACCCAGGGCGGTAGCTAGGAATAAAAAGAAGGGGGGAGGTTTTTAAATGTGGGAGTATGCATACCGATGTGTCAAATACGGGGTAGACTAAGTATTTCATGTCTATATTATAAAAAATACTAGTGTTGACATACATAACTAAAGAAAACTATAATTGTTTATGAAATGATTGATTTAAGGTGAAATTGTTGTAGTAAACTATTAATGCTTTTTAATTAGTGAAATGACAAAGTCACTAAGGTTAAGATTGCCAATGAATTCGTCTGTTTTTCCTCCTTCCCCATATATCAGCTGCTTCTTCAAAATTGAATTCCTCCAAAGGTGGCCCTTCAATAGAAATGTACATCAATTCTTCTAATGTATCTGTTTTTAGGCTATTTCTAGGACATGTCTTTATCCTATTGACTGCAGAAAATCCACGTTCACAGTCTGCTGTTGCAATGGGAGAACAAGCCCACGGGAAAGCAGCTCTGACATTATTGGAAAGATTTGTCGCCTTTCTGGAGAAGATAGAACAATTTCAGACAGTTCCTTAATGGATTTTATATTCTTAATTTGTTTTGATAGAAAATTTTTGAATTCTCTCCATTCAAGTTGACCTTTATTATGATCCAATGCTAGAGGACCCTCTGAATAGTGACTTAGCAATGTATCCAGTTCACCCTCACCATAATGAAGAAGTTCACAATCAGTTTGGGGTAGTTCGGACGGGGTGAAAATGGAAAAACATGAAATCAATTTCATAGTAGGGAATCTGTCCTTCAGATTTTCTATGAGTTTAGAAATGTATGGTATCCTTACTTGCTGATCAAAATTACTTCTCAAGTTTTCCTCTGCCTTAACTGTAAAACCTGCTTCATCAAGTCTGGCTATAAGTAGATCAATTTCAGACAAGTTTTTTCCAGGGCTCTGAAGTAGTTTCTCAATACTAAGAATGCACGAATCCACCACAGGCGTTAAAATACTAAAGTCTAAACTGCTCGACTGCAAAGTACGCGAAAGCTTAGAAAGGTGAGGAAGAACATCTGCGAACAAGGACAAAGAAGCTACAAAGAAATATTTTCTCATAAAATTGAATAAACCGCTGGCAGTAGGCTCTGATCGCTCAGAAGCTTCACGGTCCAGACTGGTAAGCACAGAAATGAGACAACGTCTTAAAGCATCTATTGCTGCATGGTGAGATAGCCATCTCACATCCTTTGCTTGCTTTAGACGCAGTACAGGATCATCCAAGATCATTTGAATAGCAGACAAACCTGCTTGACGGACTGACGAATTGTGGTAGAAATAAAACAAACTACCTACAATTTCTTTGAACCTTTTTAAATAAGGCACACTTTGGGATGCTTGACCAGCGGCTAATGCCAATCGATGAGCTACACAATGAATTGAAATTAAATTCCCATTCAAGGCCTTTAAACGTGCAGCAACTCCTGTTTTCCTGCCTGTCATCACACTCGCTCCATCACTCCCAAAACTAGATACATTGGTAATATCAAGCCCGCTTTCTTGTAAAATGTCTAAAACTGACTTTTCAATGGTTGAGGCTCGGCCATCAGGTATATCCTTAATATTTAAAAAGTGACACTCCAACTTTCCATCAACAATGCAGCGGCCATACATGACTAACTGTTTCAATATAGACACATCTGTAGATTCATCAATAAGAATACTAATAGTTGGACTATTTCTCATTGTTAGTAGGACTTTCTGCTTTATGCAATCACTGAGACAAAACAAGAACTCTGCCACCACTTGTTTAGATCTGTAAGAAGCATTTCCACCTCGACGCAACTGCTTCATGAAGGAACATCCCATGTTTATGCTAAAATCTACTAATGAAGTAAACTTGGTCGTGTGTGGCAATTCATTCTTGGCTAAAAAGTAAAGACATTTCAACGCACCAATTACAGCCTTCCTTTCTTCAGTGATTGGAACTTCAAGAGCCCCTCGGATGCCTCCAGTCAAGCTAGCCCTCGCTTCTTCATGACTACTAATCTCAGAATCACGATGCATCGCTGAAGCAGTATGCTTTAAAAGCTTGTCATGCCGCAGAGAAGTGCAGCCAACTTTGACCCATTTCCCACTACCATTACGAGGCAAATTGCCATACCGCATACACAATTTGCAGTACATAGCTCTCTCTTCATTGTCATACAACAACCATGCGTAATTCTTTTGCCAGGATGAAGTGAAGCCACTTTTTCTGTGAGTACTTTTGGACTTCACTTTAGATGCTGTCAAACTAACAGCAGGCTCACTATCTGACTCCAATTCTGTTATGGAATCTGATTCCATACTATGATCTTCTGCTGCAGGCTTGAATTCACTGCTTGTGCCAGGTCCACTCTCATCTAGTTCTGTGATTGTAGAAGCATTCGCTGTCGTTTCTTCTGGTGTGAAGAACTTGCAAAGGGACTGTTGCTTAGAGAGTTTTGGGCGTTTTACTTCAGCCATCTAAACGAGTGCGCTCCAGATGTAGCTCTCTCTGGACGATGTAGTACTCCGAATAAAATAGCGGTGACGCAACAAACTTCAGCTAAAAAAAGTAAGTTAGCTCCAGAAGGACCAAGAATGCAGCTGCTCAGGTACTGAACTTGTGCGCATGCGCAAAAATTATTTGAGCCCGGCCCCTAGTCTCGCGTGCTGCAACTTACTGTGGACCTGTCTAGTTGGAGTCCGAGGCCAGAGAGCTGTTTGCTCTCAAAGGTGATCCTTCTGCCTTTTTTGTAAGTGTTATCCTATCTAGCTAGATAGCTAAGAGGGGCGGTAGCAGCTAAGAGGGGCGATAACGGGGAGGTCAAATTAAATAGGGTGGCGTACCGCCCCGCTTTGACGCTTTAGCGAAAGCCCTGAAACCCCTCACAATCTACAGGCTTATACCCTGTACCACCAGACTGCCTCACAGGTATTGCAGACACGTCCTACCAGACTGTCTCACAGGTATTGCAGACACATCCTACCAGCCAAGGTGAACCAAAGCCAGTCTGTCCAACCTACCTTGACTGTAGAGTCCCAGGAACCTGTAGCTAGAATATCCTGTTTCCAACATAAACTAGTCACAGAAGAATCGTGGCAGTACGCAGAAAATAGGACACTAGCAAACTCCACACTGTAGGCATAACTACACACGTACACACATACACACTATAATAGTCACCTGTGCATGCACACATGTACACCACAACTCACACATTGTTGTCCCAAGATCCTACCAGAACAGTTTTACTGTCAGGTAGTACACGAAGACAAGAGAGGGGCTACACACATGCAAGCACACACACACATGCAAGCACACACACACACACACACACACACACACCATATATCATGTATCTCAACATAATTGAGATTCCTCTCACCAAACTAGAGATTTGAGAACTACGCAACAAGTTCCTGTTGTGTAGTAAATGTGCCTTCAGTGTTTTATCTAAAGGACAGATATCCATAGTCACCAGTGGCATGAATGAATGGTGTGTAACTGAAGCTCACCGTGGGACACAGAGAAAAGAGTTTTGCCATCACCAGCTAATTGGACTCCAGATACAGCACTGGAACATGCAATTAAAATGAGACATGCCCCACTCATCAAAACACACAAACTTACTCTTTATGAGGCTTCCATCGATGTCTCAAAGTGAGCGAATACTTGTACTCTGTACCAGTGAGCGATTTCTCACCTACACACACACAAAACAAAAAAAAAAACGCACCAAAGAATAAAAAAAAAAAAAGCAGGCACAATAAGAAAAAAAAAAACAAAAACCGAAATACAGTAAAGAAAACAAAAAAAAACAGAAACAATATCAAGCTAACAAAAAAAAAAGTAAGAAAAAGGAACAAAAAAAAAAAAAACAAAGGAAACAGCGGAAAACACAAAAAAAAAATACAGCAAAAAAAAAAAAAACTAACCCAAAAAAGAAAAAGAAAAACAAACAAAAAAGAAAAAGCAAAAACCTAAAAAAAAAACCCTGACAAAGAAAACCAAAAAAACACCAACAACAGAACACAAAGACTATCTGAAAAAAAAAAAAAAGTAAAAAAGAAAAACAAAAAAAAAACATAAAAGAAAAACAAACAAACACAACACGACAAACTAAAAAAAAAAAGAAAAAAACGAACAACAGAAAAAACAACAAAAAAATAAGAACACGAAAAAACAAAAAAAAAAACAGAACAAGCAAAAAACAACACAAAAATCAACCTGCAAAAACAAAAAAAAAGAAAAAAATAAAAAACAAAAAAAAATAAACAGAAAAAAGACAAAAAAACAAAAAAAGAACAAAGCAAAAACCAAAAAAAATAAACAGAAAAAAAACAACACACACACATAACCAGCAACAAAACAAAAAATCAAAAAAATCACAACACAACAATCACCCTACAAACACCACAACACCACAAATAACCTAAACACAACACCAAACATCACACATCCGCAACACCATACCAAACATCAACCTCAAACACCACACAAACACAATCCAACCTCAACACCAACAACCACACACATCACCCTCAACACCACACACACATCACCCTCAACACCACACACACACATCACCCTCAACACCACACACAAAACTTTGGCCACAGATATATTAAAGTTAATCATGCACTCTCCTTGCTCCCCTCAATCTGCTGCTCACCGAGATCTCTGGGCTCCTCCTCCTTTCCATCTGCACTGGAATAGGAGACATTGATCCAGTCATCATCGTCTGTGTCTCGTCTTGTCAGAGATGATGGTTCCCAGTTGTTGGAAGATGGCCCCGCCCCCCAGCTGTTGCTAGAGGAACTGTCCATACGACTCAATCCCTCTGTTGTACAACCAACTGTTCGAACTTCTTCTTCAACAAACTCTGTCCCTCTCTTGTTGAGCCGACTGGGGTGAGGCAGAACAAACAATTGTCTTGGAGTTTGCCCAAATTCCTTGATTTGTAATGTAATAGCAGCCTGTTCCTCAGGGTCATGGATGCTAGCACGCACACACACACACACACACACACACACACACACACACACAGTATTGTGTATGTTTACATTACTAGTGACAAGAACAATAAGTCGTCTGATCGTATAATAGCATTATAAAGGCCTGCTAAATATTGGTTAATTCTTCCATACATGGAAGTAGTGTTGAGTTCATCAAAGACTACCTTGAGCTGCTGATAAAGTGCAAGTGTGATATAAATGTTATTGATACGGTAGCCCAGGATAAGTCTGTTTTACAACAGAAGTCACTCAATGAACACATCCATCCACGACTGCACTAACCTGTCCAGATCAATAGCACCTTCATAAGTGAGGTAATGGAACACTATAGCAATAGAACAACTCCAATAACACACACACACGCGCGCGCACACGTCTGCTAACTCACAGTTGTCGGCCTGCTCTGCTGGGTGACCTCGCTGCTTGTAGCCAAAGATGAGATCTATCCACAGATGGAGACGTTGTGACACATAGTCACACTCCAGAGCCTCTCTACACTGGGCCGTGAAGTGAGCAGCATCTACACAACAACAAACACAATGTTACTCCCACCCTTAACATACGCAACGTTACTCCCAGAGACACACCCTTAACATACACAACGTTACTCCCAGAGACACATCCTTAACATACACAACGTTACTCCCAGAGACACACCCTTAACATACACAACGTTACTCCCAGAGACACACCCTTAACATACGCAACGTTACTCCCAGAGACACACCCTTAACATACGCAACGTTACTCCCAGAGACACACCCTTAACATACACAACGTTACTCCCAGAGACACACCTTAACATACACAACGTTACTCCCAGAGACACACCCTTAACATACACAACGTTACTCCCAGAGACACACCCTTAACATACGCAACGTTACTCCCAGAGACACACCCTTAACATACGCAACGTTACTCCCAGAGACACACCCTTAACATACACAACGTTACTCCCAGAGACACACCCTTAACATACACAACGTTACTCCCAGAGACACACCCTTAACATACGCAACGTTACTCCCAGAGACACACCCTTAACATACACAACGTTACTCCCAGAGACACATCCTTAACCTTAACATACACAACGTTACTCCCCGAGACACACCCTTAACATACACAACATTACTCCCAGAGACACACCTTTAACATACACGTTACTCCCAGAGACACACCCTTAACATACGCAACGTTACTCCCAGAGACACACCCTTAACATACACAACGTTACTCCCAGAGACACATCCTTAACCTTAACATACGCAACGTTACTCCCAGAGACACACCCTTAACATACACAACATTACTCCCAGAGACACACCCTTAACATACACAACGTTACTCCCAGAGACACACCCTTAACATACACAACGTTACTCCCAGAGACACACCCTTAACATACACAACGTTACTCCCAGAGACACACCCTTAACATACACAACGTTACTCCCCGAGACACACCCTTAACATACGCAACGTTACTCCCAGAGACACACCCTTAACATACACAATGTTACTCCCAGAGACACACCTTTAACATACTTCAGATTGTATCTCTGTAATACAATAAACCTACCTTTAGCCCATGGAGGTAACACCACATCGTGGACTCTGACCCCATCTGTACGTACGCCAAGCTCCAAATTCTATGGAATACATGACACTTAATTATTGAACTCTGTGCTCTCTCTCACAACAACACAATTCAGCAGGTGAAAAAATAACAATAAAAAAACCTTGTCCAGAGAGTGGCTCTACTATTATCAGCCCACTGTGTAACCACTAACAAACCCACCCACACTGCTGTGGACTCACTGACCATGGCATTATTAAGAAATGTTCCTGGCGTCTGGTAGAACTCTGGAATCAGTTCCTTGACATCAGCATGATCTGTGTTGACATTCTCCCAAGTCTTTGCAATGCTACATAGCAACACATTAAAAAAACCTTCAGTAAAATGCTAAAGGTGCTATCTACTGTATAAAATAAAACATTAATGCTAGGCAGAGCTTTATGAATACAAGGAACATAGAATATACAGAAGGAACGGGAATTAGACAGAAGGAACAGGAATTGGACGGGGGGAATGGGAATTAGACCAAAGAGACTGAAGGTAAACTAATTAGGTGCAGAAAATAATCTGAAATTTATGAATTACCAAAAAATACACTACTGACCTGTGAAAAAGTCTGTTAGGTTTATCAAAGTTTCCAGCTTGCAAACAGAGCAAATATTCTGGAGCTATATGTAACACCACACATACAATACCAATTGTATCATTTGGTTCATCATGTTCATGTATGACCCTTTACCTGCTCTGACAAGATAATATAGTACATATCCTGGGGCAGAATAATGGGTCCCATAGAGGAACTTCGTTTCCGTCATTTCAGAGTAACGCTCTTTGAAAAATTCCAGCCTCTCTTTGTTCATTGCACCAATGGGTTTGGACAAGTCCCGAAATGTTAATGGAGAGGTCAAGTCTAAACGAGGACATCATAATTAGCACCCAACCACCACAACAACCATACAGCCATGCCCAATCTGACCACACCCAGTAAACGCCACTTCTATCTGAATTGCTCTCAACTGAGTTAACTCCGTGGACTAGGTCTACATACTTAGCTGTGCACTAGATCTACATACCTAGCTGTGCACCAGATCTACATACCTAGCTGTGCACCAGATCTACATACCTAGCTGTGCACCAGATCTACATACCTAGCTGTGCACCAGATCTACATACCTAGCTGTGCACCAGATCTACATACCTAGCTGTGCACTAGATCTACATACCTAGCTGTGCACCAGATCTACATACCTAGCTGTGCACCAGATCTACATACCTAGCTGTGCACCAGATCTACATACCTAGCTGTGCACCAGATCTACATACCTAGCTGTGCACCTACATACCTAGCTGTGCACCAGATCTACATACCTAGCTGTGCACCAGATCTACATACCTAGCTGTGCACCAGATCTACATACCTAGCTGTGCACCAGATCTACATACCTAGCTGTGCACCAGATCTACATACCTAGCTGTGCACCTGATCTACATACCTAGCTGTGCACCTGATCTACATACCTAGCTGTGCACTAGATCTACATACCTAGCTGTGCACTAGATCTACATACCTAGCTGTGCACTAGTGTAGTCTGCTATGATCCACGGCATGACGGGATACTGCATGATATCATTGAAACTACGGTCCGCCAGACTATACACACACACATACATACACACGAGTCAACATGGGTGAGACCACACCTATTATTCACTTACAAATTAAGGATCATGAGATAGTCGTAGTTAGATAGCTGTCCAGTCTGCCATTGGTGAGTGACTTCTGTAAGAGTTCCCTCATGCTGCCCTGCTTTGGGAACCAACTTCAAAATGGCCGTGTATAATTGATCTCTCTCCTGCCTGGAGGTCAGAGCCAGAAACATACTCTGACTCTTACCAAAAAACAGCTCAACACCCTGCAATGCACACAAGTTAAACCACACATTACACACACATACTAATACATTACTACATGCTCACACGTCACACACATGCTAATACATTACTACATGCTCACACGTCACACACATACTAATACATTACTACATGCTCACACGTCACACATACTAATACATTACTACATGCTCACACGTCACACACATACTAATACATTACTACATGCTCACACGTCACACATACTAATACATTACTACATGCTCACACGTCACACACATACTAATACATTACTACATGCTCACACGTCACACACATACTAATACATTACTACATGCTCACACACATGCTAATACATTACTACATGCGCACACATGCTAATACATTACTACATGCGCACACATGCTAATACATTACTACATGCGCACACGCCACACACATGCTAATACATCACTACATGCTCACACGTCACGCACATGCTAATACATCACTACATGCTCACACGTCACACACATACTAATACATTACTACATGCTCACACGTCACACACATGCTAATACATCACTACATGCTCACACGTCACGCACATGCTAATACATCACTACATGCTCACACGTCACACACACACTAATACATCACTACATGCTCACACGTCACACACATGCTAATACATTACTACATGCTCACACGTCACACACATACTAATACATCACTACATGCTCACACGTCACACACATACTAATACATTACTACATGCTCACACGTCACACACATGCTAATACATTACTACATGCTCACACGTCACACACATACTAATACATTACTACATGCTCACACGTCACACACATACTAATACATTACTACATGCTCACAGTCACACACATGCTAATACATTACTACATGCTCACACGTCACACACATACTAATACATTACTACATGCTCACAGTCACACACATACTAATACATTACTACATGCTCACACGTCACACACATGCTAATACATTACTACATGCTCACACGTCACACACATACTAATACATTACTACATGCTCAACACATGCTAATACATTACTACATGCTCACACGTCACACACATACTAATACATTACTATGCTCACACGTCACACACATACTAATACATTACTACATGCTCACACGTCACACACATACTAATACATTACTACATGCTCACAGTCACACACATGCTAATACATTACTACATGCTCACACGTCACACACATACTAATACATTACTACATGCTCACAGTCACACACATACTAATACATTACTACATGCTCACACGTCACACACATGCTAATACATTACTACATGCTCACACGTCACACACATACTAATACATTACTACATGCTCACACACATGCTAATACATTACTACATGCTCACACGTCACACACATACTAATACATTACTACATGCTCACACGTCACACACATGCTAATACATTACTACATGCTCACACGTCACACACATACTAATACATTACTACATGCTCACACACATGCTAATACATTACTACATGCTCACACGTCACATGATTACACGTGAGACTCAATAGAGTGGGAAATCAATGATGTAATAAAGAATAGCACCTGAAAAACTCCTATAATTAACTTAGCTTAATTTCAGCTCCAAGAAGTAAGCAATTAGAGTTACTGTGCAACAGCACTCTTCTTCACACACAATGCTTACATTCTTGCACGTTATTTGCCATCAGACTCGCGTGACCACAAACTGATTAAAGTCTAAATAAAGTGCATCTTTCATTGACAGCACTGGATGGACTTCAGTAAGAACACTTGCTAACATTACAACCACATGCTCACCAAATACATGTGCACATGTGCCTGTAACATACTCCATACCCACAAGTAGCCTACCACATGTCTGAGCAGATAGCGTCTCTTCAACAGCAGCTGTAGTTCAGACAACGCTAACTTCAAGACGGGCTCCACCTCCACATTATTGTATGGTTGGAAGTACAGCCGGGAGGCTGTGAGCATGATGCGACCAGGATTAGAGACCAGAGGAGTCACGCGTTCCCCAGACGTCTGAAATATCTGCTCCTCATACAAATTCTCCAACCAACTCGTGTTAAAGGAGACAGTAGCTTTGCGCGCAGCTACCAGATCAGATATCTGACACACACACACACACACACACAAACTCTAAATGTTACCCTTGCGTATGCACAACACACACATCCTCACCACTGACTGTTGCTGAGTTCTGGCTAGTTTTGATGCTCTGAATAACTGAAATAAGTACAATATTATCACACGACATTAAGAATACATCATTCTATATATTGCACACTTTAGCTTTACCTTACTACTATACTTACGGTCATGATCTGAGAGAAAACTGCTTCAGTGTTACCATAGTCAAAGGAGAACACATGCTTTACCACATTCTGCACACACACACACACACACACACACACACACATCACCCTCAGTACTTCAGTTTTGAATATCTGACCTTGGTAAATTTGTAAGGAGCAATAATATTGCTCTCCAACATCTGGGTTACTTGCCCCGCCTCCAGCACCAAACTCTTGCCATCTCTGCACACACACACACACACACACACACACAAAGTAATGTAATTTGTATTTTACATCTGTAACGATAACACCTTTTTCACTTTGACATATCAAAGAATAGTTGGGCGTGGAATTACAATCTCCCATATTCAGAAATTGATTTGATTGTAGACAGTCAGCATCCTGGAAGCTCCAAACCAACGTCTCAGTTAAACTTACGGTTTTCAAGTGTCATTGGGATGTGTAAAGCTTTCTTAGTCAAGAGTCTTTAACTTACAATTCTCTGAGGCTGTATCTACAACTTTTACCTCTTCTCATTGGATAGAATGATGCTGTGTACGTATGTCCTTAATGGGGCAAGCCGAATAAGAGCTGGAGAGAGAGCTCCGATTAGAAGAAATGTGTCACATTAAGTCAATCTTTATACTCAGTTCTAGCCTCTCCATGTCACTTCACTGTAAACCCTCCACTACTCACACACTGACAAAGAAGACCTACCACATGCTAGAACACACACACTCACCCAGCTGCCAATGAGCTATCCTGGGCTCGCTGCAATGATATCTTTAGACAGTCCCGATATGCAATCTAGTCACACAAAAAAGAACACACACACACACACATATACACATGTCAAGACTCTAACAGCATCAGCAATGCCAGATCGATCATTACTAAGTACAATATCCATTACACCATATCTATAACCTCATGCTATGCACATCACTGTTTATGTAATCTGTTGCTATGCACATCATTACTCCATGGTTGCTACAAGTCATACTTTACCTTTATCACTGGATCTGCAACACTGAGAGGGTCAAATAAAATAGAGTGAGAACACACTTTCAGACGGCCACGCCTCCTATGCAACACAAAATATGAAATTAGTGCAGTATGACGTAGAACATTAGCAGCAAAAACTAAGACAGTAGACCAATCAACACACGATTCAATGCATTATCTCTACCATTAAAGTAAACATACAAACACAAAGCTGTTCAAGGTTGGTAAAAGGTCTTCACACACCTTTTTTTATACACTTGTGAACCGCAAACTCGTAAGGTTAAAAAGCCGGTCCCAATGCCCATTGAAAATCAAAAAGAAATTCACTGCAACATGAACGTGGCCATTCTCTAGCATACACAGATGTCACTCTCAACTTAAAGTGGCCTTGTAGCCCCACATTCAACACCACACCCACAGGCACTCCACTGGTCTCAGTCTCTCATGAGACATGCCACTGGTCTCAGTCTCTCATGAGACATGCCACTGGTCTCAGTCTCTCATGAGACATGCCACTGGTCTCAATCTCTCATGAGACATGCCACTGGTCTCAGCCTCTCATGAGACATGTCACTGGTCTCAGCCTCTCATGAGACATGTCACTGGTCTCAGTCTCATGAGACATGTCACTGGTCCCAGCCTCTCATGAGACATGTCACTGGTCTCAGTCTCTCATGAGACATGTCACTGGTCCCAGCCTCTCATGAGACATGTCACTGGTCTCAGTCTCTCATGAGACATGTCACTGGTCTCAGCCTCTCATGAGACATGTCACTGGTCTCAGCCTCTCATGAGACATGTCACTGGTCTCAGTCTCTCATGAGACATGTCACTGGTCTCAGCCTCTCATGAGACATGCCACTGGTCTCAGTCTCTCATGAGACATGTCACTGGTCTCAGTCTCTCATGAGACATGTCACTGGTCCCAGCCTCTCATGAGACATGTCACTGGTCTCAGTCTCATGAGACTTGTCACTGGTCCCAGCCTCTCATGAGACATGTCACTGGTCTCAGCCTCTCATGAGACATGTCACTGGTCTCAGTCTCTCATGAGACATGTCACTGGTCTCAGCCTCTCATGAGACATGTCACTGGTCTCAGCCTCTCATGAGACATGTCACTGGTCCCAGCCTCTCATGAGACATGTCACTGGTCTCAGTCTCTCATGAGACATGTCACTGGTCTCAGTCTCATGAGACATGTCACTGGTCTCAGTCTCTCATGAGACATGTCACTGGTCTCAGTCTCTCATGAGACATGTCACTGGTCCCAGCCTCTCATGAGACATGTCACTGGTCTCAGTCTCTCATGAGACATGTCACTGGTCTCAGCCTCTCATGAGACATGTCACTGGTCTCAGCCTCTCATGAGACATGTCACTGGTCTCAGCCTCTCATGAGACATGTCACTGGTCTCAGTCTCATGAGACATGTCACTGGTCCCAGCCTCTCATGAGACATGTCACTGGTCTCAGTCTCTCATGAGACATGTCACTGGTCCCAGCCTCTCATGAGACATGTCATTGGTCTCAGCCTCTCATGAGACATGCCACTCGTGTTCAAGTATAGCTGATCTATAGAAGTAACAGGTCTCAGTCTCTCATGAGACATGTCACTGGTCTCAGCCTCTCATGAGACATGTCACTGGTCTCAGCCTCTCATGAGACATGTCACTGGTCTCAGTCTCTCATCAGACATGCCACTGGTCCCAGCCTCTCATGAGACATGTCACTGGTCTCAGCCTCTCATGAGACATGCCACTGGTCCCAGCCTCTCATGAGACATGTCACTGGTCTCAGCCTCTCATGAGACATGTCACTGGTCTCAGCCTCTCATGAGACATGCCACTGGTCTCAGTCTCTCATGAGACATGTCGTAGGTCTCAGTCTCTCATGAGACATGTCACTGGTCTCAGCCTCTCATGAGACATGTCACTGGTCTCAGTCTCTCATGAGACATGTCACTGGTCTCAGTCTCTTGGAGTTATATCTAATCTTAATGAATCTTCCAAGATCTTATGAGACACTTGATAAACGATGTTTACATACATGTATGTATGCATGTATGTATGTGTGTATGTGTATGTATGTAAATATGTATGTATGTATGTGTGTGTGTGTGTGTGTGTGTGTGTGTGTGTGTTGATATCAGACAATGTTAAGGTTACGGTATACAGTTTGCTCATTAATTATTCATGAGTTACAACTTTTGTTTATATCACCAACTACACTTATTTTTATGTAACTAAACTTAAAACAATGAAAGTTTGGTGTTAAAAGTTCCTATTTCTTTAGTAGTCAGCTCTTCATAGCTAATAGGCAGCCCAAGATCGACCTCCTGCAAATATAACTTTTTCGGCATCAAATTACAGCGTGGTCGTCAACAACTCTGCCGTATAGGCTGCACTATCTAATTGTAGGAACATCATTGCAGGGCCAGTCAAAAAGTTTTCGTGAAGAAAGCTGACGGTTGTCGAGAAAATCTCAGTTTTGTCTCCCAGATCAAGATAAAATGGCGTCTCTAAGGCACAAAATCGTGAATATCTGGAGATCCATGGCCCATTGAGCCAAAATCACTGTGACTGGCCCTCGAGTAAGTCCTAAAGTAGCCAGGGGAGCTGTCACACTAAAGCTAGGAGTGATGATGAAGCCAAGATTTGACGCCAAAAATCTGCCGAAAATTTGCCTCAGGGGGTCCTCGGTCAAGCCTTGCTGGCTGCTCATTGAAAAGCAAGAGCTAGCTAATAAAGAAACTTGGAACACATTATAATTTCATGTTTGGAGCATAGTTCATAAAAATAAGTGTAGTGGATGATACAAACAAAAACAGTAACTCATGAATAATTAATGAGCAAATTGTATACCGTAACCTTAACAATAGACAACTTCAAACACAAATGGAAACTGAATTCCAGCATGGTGGTATAGGATGAGCAGACAAACACTAATTGATAGACTGAACATTTTCACAGGCAAGTATTTGAACCACTTTGGTAACTAGAATTTTTAAGCAATTTGAGATAAACTGTCAAATGATGTGAAAACATTATATCAAAGTCTACAATAACACTCTAATCTAAGCTACAGTTGAGATGGATACATAGCTACAGTTGAGATGGATACATAGCTACAGTTGAGATGGATACATAGCTACAGTTGAGATGGATACATAGCTACAGTTGAGATGGATACATAGCTGCCACAGGGTTAAACTAAGTCAGCACTTATCCACCTTCTAGATGATAAATCCTGAGCTTCAGAACCTCATACAATAAACAAAATAATATGTGCAGACTGACGGATGCTCTAAGCAAGTGTTCCGGCAGATGTTATTTTAATCTTAAAAAAATACAATACAAAATGCTCCCATTTTGGCTTGTATTACAGGAGGTACTATATCCCAGCAACATAGAAACAAAACTTGGAACATCACATTGAATAATAGACCACAAATAGTGTGCAGAGAGTGGAACACAGATGGTGCCAGCAGCGTAACTTTAGAAACTGGAATGTTGACTAGGGACTGTAGGAGAGGTGTGGTGAGACTGTTCGATGACCAGCAGAGATGACATTCTAATTAATTAACATCTGTTCTGTGTTTCAGCTATGTTGTTTAGAGCAAAATATGCACAGTTGGTCATGCTCTTAGCTATAGACCAACAAGTTTGTTATATCAACTCTCAACCAAACCCCATAATGCCCAGTGCCAGCCAGTTCTACCGAGTGCACTGCAAAGACACTCACCAAGCCTATAATAGAGCCAAGCAGAAACTATAAATACATCACTTTATTGAATACAATGGTGAATTAAAAATATTCTATCCTTTATTATTATTATTTTATTATTCCACAATTACAACGACAGACTGCCAGTTGTTGTTGTTGTTGTCGGTGTATTTTGTTGTAACTCTTCATCCAGTAGTTCTTAAATAACCGCCAGCAAGCATGTGTTGCAGTTTGATTGTCCAGGGATTCATACAGGATTTTTCGCTGGGGGGGGGGGGGACTTGTCAAGTCGCAAAAAACAGTTTATCTACATAATATGGTCAAGTCATGACTATGAGATTGTGAAACAGATTTCAGATGAAAACTTGACAAACTATATAAAAGTTAGGCACCGCCTCCGAGACCATTTTTAGGGTCTTGGAGGCATTCGGCTTTTACATCCCGACCGCAGCGAGGGCACTACTTAGGGCCTGAGGGACCCTAAAACAGTAGTTCACGATGGCTGCACAGCGCCTAACTAATTTAGAATGTAGCGACTGCTCTTTAACAACGCAATAGGAGGGACTCTAAGCGTAATCGGAGGGACACAAATTGACCCTGCCTTCAAAGTGGGGAGACTAAGTTTATAGTGTTCCTCTCTGGAGGACCTTATACTAATCATTAATTTTTCTTATTCATTTAATTTAAAATTTTAGGGGGGAAAACAAAATTTAGGGGGGAGGGGAGGGGAAATCCCAGGGCTCCCATAGTCTGTATGAAACCCTGCTGTCTATATATGGACTTTCCAGTCCAGCTGCCATCTAGGGTCACCAAGATATGTGCCATCACATCTGACCAAAACAAAGCTTTCTCCTTTACCAACCCGAAATAATTTCACTGTGGTAATTTTTCTACCTCTGGCCTGTCTCTCATGTATTAACCTGAAGTTGAGTTAGAGTCAGACATTGCAAGATGTGGGAAACATGGACTTAACTTATCATTAGAAGCTGCGATCAAGTGTACGGGTACAATCAGTCCAACCACAGTGAGGCAAAGAGACCCCACCCACATATACCAGATAAACATTGTATCCGAACCTCTCACACAAGCATTGCTAGGTCAAGAGTCCCTGCGCTGGGTAAGATACTAAACCATTCTTAACAAGTCTTATTGTACTCATTTAGACACACAATAAAATAAGCTAAGATTGAATGCCATCACAGTTTCCCTCACCAGTCGGCACATTAACACTTTGTATTAACACATACTAATACTGGGCACCAGACTCGTGATACCCTGGCAACTCCTGCACATGTGCATGTACGCATGTGGAACACTCACTTCACTGCCTGTCTCACAACAAACACAGCAATACCTGTCCACTGACTCCACAGAAGAAACATATACAGAACTGAAGTCCTCAAAATATATTTCTCCAAATTCCAATAGAAGCAGAGAAAACCTACGAACACACCAGGGCAGGGGTTCAACATTAAGGTAAACAGGCTGGTTGCAGTCCAAGGAACGCCTACCTTTCTGAACCAGCCATTTCCTTGCCTTTGGACCGAACCAAAGTCCTAGGCAGGCTATTCCAATCAATTCCTTCCGCCATAGTTTGGGGATACAGCTAACCAAAGAAGTCTGCCCACCCAGAACTGTACTGCACTTTATTTTGGATACTTCAGTCTACGTCACGTGCGCCAATAAAATATGGGCTGCGTACGTACATAGATCCAATTGAGCTCTGGAATGTAAACAAATAAGGTAAGAGGTTGGGCGACCATGCATACTGGAGCTGCAGCAGCAAATTCAGTACGCGTAGTTTACTTGAGAGGCTCAGCTAGGTGAGCCAACTGTGGGTGACTGACCGCACTCTGGCGTCGCGCCTGAAGTCTACTCTGTTTTCAAAGGTGGTTTTGAGCGTACGAGCTACACTTCGTACGAGGAATGTCTCGTGCAACGCAACAGAAAGGAGTAAGAAAATATAAGAGCTCAGCGTAGGTGCAGTTGTAGGTGTTAGTTGCAGCTCCTGTATAATATTTTTTTATAAGGAACTCTGTTAGCTTGAATAGGTATTATTATAGCAGTCCATCAAAGAATTGAGTTATTTTGTATGTTGTAGGTGAGGCATAAAGGCTGGTTGCATAAAAGAGGAGGAAGAATTCACACTTGGCATAAGAGATGGTTTGTGCTCACTGGAGACCTCCTCTTCTACTACAAGTCACCCCAGGTAAGCACATAGCACAGGAACATGTGTCTGTAAGGACATGCTCCAGTGACTGGGGACACAGGTACTTGCAATGGGCAAGACTGCAGTCACAATGAATTCACTACACACTGGTAGCTGTGAATATATACTTGCACACCTTCTAACCACAGAGACCTGACATCAGGTCATCAGGTTGTATTCATGTAAGTAGGGAGGCATTTGTGTGATGCTTGGGCAGCATTGTTCTGCTGAGGTCAGCAAAACCAGATAGCATACATCCACTTCAAAGTGGTGCATGTTCTTACCATGTGCTTCACACAGGACAGCCGACAAAGTAATTACCACTCCTAGTTTAATTAGCATTAATTGATTCTTTAATCTTTATCCCTGGATCGTTCAGTTCTTTGGGAATCCTTCGTTCTAGGATATGGCAACTTTTCTATGTTAGGCCACTAAGCAAGGTTTGATACAGGAACTCTGACTGGGAGTGGTGAGGGGGGAGGGGGGGGGGGGGGGGGGGAAAGAGAGAGAGGAGGATTCAACATGGATGATAGAAGCAGTTATAGATGTGTACACATGCAGACATTATATTTTAACCAAAAGATCAAAATTATCTCTGGAGTTCTATCTAACATGTATTATGAGTTGGGCAATGGAAGCTTTAAAGAGTGGGCAACTCTATTAGGGGGTGAATCTATTAGGTAATAACAGTTCTATCCCCCCCCCCCCCCCTCCCTCCTCTATCAAACACTGGCCAAGGTGTGGCAGGTCCTTTATTTAGGTTGTGAGGTCCTTACCTGTTGATATGATGGGTTAGGTGGAAGTGACTGTTTGATATACTAACTAGAGTACATGTGCAACACATTCTGTAGTTCAGTGTATATGTTTGTTTGTTTGTTTGTTTTTATGTAGGATAGTCGTCCTACTGGTACAATACCTCTGGCAGGGAATCGAGTTGTGCGTCATCAAGATGACCCCAAGCAACCATCTTCCTTCAAGTTTGAAATTATTTGTGAGTGTGCTATTGTGGAGGGAATGGAGGAGGGGCTTGCAATAGTGTGGCAGAGAAACCTCCAATAGGAACTTCAATTGCACAGGAATAGGGACTGTGATACACTAATGGCATGGAATAGGGACTGTGATACACTAATGGCATGGAATAGGGACTGTGATACACTAATGGCATGGAATAGGGACTGTGATACACTAATGGCATGGAATAGGGACTGTGATACACTAATGGCATGGAATAGGGACTGTGATACACTAATGGCATGGAATAGGGACTGTGATACACTAATGGCATGGAATAGGGACTGTGATACACTAATGGCATGGAATAGGGACTGTGATACACTAATGGCATGGAATAGGGACTGTGATACACTAATGGCATGGAATAGGGACTGTGATACACTAATGGCATGGAATAGGGACTGTGATACACTAATGGCATGGA
>WLWD01002464.1_pt1 | contig 74729 bp, 45 predicted proteins | sample 6712731 | NCBI WGS metagenome assembly WLWD01 (sample SAMN12718690, study PRJNA576275) | sponge metagenome | isolation source: marine sponge | host: Mycale hentscheli | place: New Zealand: South Island, Marlborough, Capsize Point | collected 2014-11-01
GATTGTTAACCGTCGACGTTTCGTTGAACGGTAGTCATGTTCCGATGGAACAGAGTTATCAACAATTTAGTTCTTTTTTTTTACGTTTAATGCAACTGAAACACAAGTCACATAATCTCTTTACAATCAGATATCAATATGTCAGTATGAATTTTTAATCTAGCATTCAAGTTGAATTTTCGTTAACTCTTCTCTACTCCCCCCCCCCCCCCCCCCCCCCCCCCCCCCCCCCCCCATCCCACCATAAAAAGCCATATTAATTTTTTTATTTCAATGTATGCATGTAGTTGCAATAAAAGTAATGTATGATTTTGGTTTAGGATCAATTGCGAGGTGTCCTGGAAGTGGGAGAAGGTCGAAGATAACTGCCGACGTATTAGGAATAGTGGAGGCCCAGATGAGACTGGATGATGAAACCTCAGCATACCAATTGCATGGTATGTTGAAGTACAAGGGCTACTCCCTGTCAGTTCGAACAGTTCTCCACTGCAGACGATCCCTGGATGGACATTTTTGTAAATTCATACACACAGCCTTTTGAATATTCCAATATGTATTATGAAATAGCAATTATACACATTCTGATTGCGTTTAGTGGAAGTTCATACTGCCAGATGATCCGGGTAGTGAATAAGGTTAAGAGGTTGGATTGGGCTACTGAGTACATCCACGAAGCAGAGACTGGGTTCAGGGATGTCATCTGGATGTACTGTGCAACTTGAAAGTCACAGAAGATTCTGCTGCCGAAAATTGGAGAACTACCACAAAACAAGCCACGGTAATTACACCAAGAAATGAACTAATGTGTTGTTGTTGTTTTATTTGTTAATCAATTTTTTTAGAGCCAAGCATCCAGTGAAGGTGCATGTATGGGGAGGGATATCATGTCGAGGTGCGACTGCGCTGTGCATATTCGAGGGTATTATGGACAAGTGCCTGTATACTGAAATCTTGGAGAAGACACTTCTGCCATGCATCCATGAAGTATATTCTTTGGACATCGTTTCATGCAAGATAATGACCCCAAACACACATCCCTTCACACACGAGCATCCTTCAAGACAATCACATCAACTGGATGCATACACCTGCAGAGTCCCCAGATGCCAACCCAATAGAAATGAAGGAGTACATCTGAAGAGAAGTCAAGCCTACCAAGAATTAATAAAGGACTTCAAGATTTTTGTAAATGTCAGGCACTTACGTAAATTTTACCATGAATTATTGAATTAAGTGAAATGCTAATGGGTATTAATTTTTTATTTTGTATACACTTCTCAAATAATTCACAATTATACAATGTACATTTTCAATATATAGGCAGTGTACTTTTATTTTTTATTTAAACGAAGTCTTTTGCAACATTGTTGAATAGATTCAACACAAGTTTTCCATAATGGTTCAAAGTACACTGGGTTTACCCAGTATTGAGGGAATAATACAAAAATACTCTGCTTCAATTGATATAATTATTGTGGACACAGTGCCAGATATTGTCTCATTCCAAAAGGTGTCGACATCTTCATCACATCTGGTCCAAACACCGCATCTCTGGCTAGCTTACAAGCCAGTTTCCCAATGCTGCTTCTCTTTTGAGGTGACTGTTCATAGCCATGAGCACGGTTTCAATGGGTAGTAATTCACCCGTGGTTGATGACCCTTCAGATAAAATGTTTGTGTATCTGATAGGTAGAGCAGTGGGAGGTGTATTTGTAATGGTGGGAGAAGCCATGGGAGGAGGGGTGGGCAGAATTGGGGTAGTTGCAGGTGATGTTATAGAGGGAGCTGGAAGAGTTGGGGGTAGATGTGAAGTAGACTGTGGCTAACAAGAAACATTCATTAAAGAAGAAACAGCTGAGAAAGAGAACGTAACACTATTCATCGAGGAAGAATTAAATAAAAACTTTGTGCCACTTCTTCCTCCACTTTATGGTCAACCTCTCCTTAAACTCCCAAAGGAGAGCAGCATGAGCTTCACACACACAAAGCTTCTTTTGCTAGAAAATAAATGTATACCTTCAGAATCTGAACTGTAAATAGTTTCTACATGGTGTTCACTATTTGTAGAGGAGGGGATCCATGGATGGCAATGGACTGCTGTCACTTTCAGTTCTGGATTGAAGGTCTACTGAAAAAGCTAATATGTGTCCTGTGAAAAAACATATCAGGTTTGCCTGTATCAATTCCATAGCAAACCACTTGAGGTTAAACCTTTTAAAGAAGTACTTGAAGTCAACCACACCTGAATAGAGACTAAGTTGTTTACCACTTGCACTGACTAGCAGCTAGCTTCCCACAGCTGTATGTATGTGCACCTTAATTACTACAGAACCAATAAAAAGAACTAATCTATTCACAGGCTCATGACTAAACATTAACATAAATTGTTTCAGGATGGTAATTTTATATGTCCTTTTCATTTTCCCCTTGTTACATGGCATAGAGTTACAACTAACAATACCCAAGAGAAAGGGGGGGGGAGTGGGGAAGGCACACACTCATTCAGTTGTAGAGATGTAGTGACATGTAGAACTCCATACAACTCCACCACCATGCATCAAGGCAAGGAAGGGTACACACCCACACATGATCAGCAGATTACAACACAGGGCAAAAACAAAAACTACAACAATAGGAGTTTCATTCTAAGCAGGAATTTTTACCTTTGGGCTTATTGGTTCCTTTAGTTTTCTTGGTATCTTCTTTGTGGCCCCCTTGCTTGAACCTGGTTTCCTTCCTCTCTTTTTCCTGTTACCATTTACAACTCCAACATTACTTCTCCTATAACATCTCCTACAGTATTCCCACCAGCCTCCACACTTTCACTGCCAACACCATCATCCTCTACTCTATTACCTACACACTCCACACTTGAACCATCATCACCATCAGACAAAGCATCTTCCATATTTAAATTAAAATAATTTTTAACACAAGAATTGTTATTAAGCTTTCTTTACATTGGTCAAGGCAATTTTTCTTGGTAGGTGGAGACTCTTCAAAATCAAATGGTATAATCCTCCTTAGACCCTATGAGTATGCAGTGTATTTGTGTATTTGTGACCGTCTACGGGAAAATCGGGCACAACGCGGCATGCGTAGACGTCGCAAAAAGATCTATTTAGTTCTTAAAATTGTATTAAATAAGCCTAACGAAGGGAACAGTTAGGTGATATATAGCGGGAATGGCTAAAGCTACGGCGATAAAACTTGGAGAGCTTGCCGAGGAGTCTGTAAGTGCAAAAAAAATTTTTTCGTCGGGGCCGCGTTGTACCCGATTTTCCTGTAGACGGTCACATTTATTATTGTAATCAATTCAACTGCACAGGATATACAGCATGATGTCAGATAACTGCTGCTTAATCAATTCAACTGCACAGGATATACAGCATGATGCCAGAGTACTGCTGCTCAATCAATTCAACTGCACAGGATATACAGCATGATGCCAGATAACTGCTGCTTAATCAATTCAACTGCACAGGATATACAGCATGATGCCAGAGAACTGCTGCTCAATCAATTCAACTGCACAGGATATACAGCATGATGCCAGAGAACTGCTGCTTAATCAATTCAACTGCACAGGATATACAGCATGATGCCAGATAACTGCTGCTTAATCAATTCAACTGCACAGGATATACAGCATGATGCCAGATAACTGCTGCTTAATCAATTCAACTGCACAGGATATACAGCATGATGCCAGATAACTGCTGCTTAATCAATTCAACTGCACAGGATATACAGCATGATGCCAGATAACTGCTGCTTAATCAATTCAACTGCACAGGATATACAGCATGATGCCAGATAACTGCTGCTTAATCAATTCAACTGCACAGGATATACAGCATGATGCCAGAGAACTGCTGCTCAATCAATTCAACTGCACAGGATATACAGCATGATGCCAGAGAACTGCTGCTCAATCAATTCAACCGCACAGGATATACAGCATGATGCCAGAGTACTGCTGCTCAATCAAGAAATACTTTGGCATAACCCTCTCGCGCATGCACGCTGAGGGTATAAGAGTTACAAGTATATATGGGCATGTGAATGTGACTGGAGGGGATGGAAGATAGGAACCACGATGTCAAACATTCAGTATGCACATATGGCAATTCTGGCTTCTCAGTTTAATGCCAATGGCACAAACCTAGACTGAACAAAACTTCAAAGTAGTGAAGTGTGTCAACTGACGAAACAACAACAACAACAACAACAACAAAACCGAGAAATATACGGCTGGTAAATGAGAGTCAAGTAACCATTTGTGAGGTGTTGATGTGTGTATACAGGAGGACATATGAAATGGTATACAGTAGAATGTCAGTTATCTGAATAAGTTGGGCTGAGAGGTGTTTGGATAACTTAAATGTGACCGTCTACGGGAAAACCGGGCACAACGCGGCGTGCGTAAATATCGAGAAAAGATCGATCGATTTCTTAAAAATGTATTGCTTCAAGCCGACGGAAGGGAACGGTTAGGTCTATTATAGCGGGAACGACTTAAGCTACGACGATAAAACTTGGAGAGCTCAATATCTGGACACCGACAGCTCCGTAAGTGCAAAAAAAATTTTTTCGAAGGGTGCCGCGTTGTGCCTGGTTTTCCTATAGACAGTCACAAATGTTCAGAGGACTGAACGAACCTGAAAATGTATTATAAAAACACTAATAAAGGGGCAAGGTCAAGCAATTATCCTTGTCTGTACGTGGTATTATTATTATTAGATTTATGGAGTTCGGGTTATCTGAAGTGTCTGGATAATTCACATTGAATTTCCTTGTCAATTTTTAGACGAAGATTATGCAGCGTCTCCTTTGAAAGCACTTGGTAAAAGTGGCTTCATCATGATCAGAGTTGCGATCAGGCATTACAAGTTCGCCATAATAGATGCTACTGGTGCCACACCCAGTTCACTAAATACCTATATAGCCATGACCGTTTAGGTCACTCTGGCCCTGCATAAGAACCAAGATAGCACAAGACAGACGGGGGAGATGATAGTTTGTTTATCACATGAACATTAACAAACACACACACACACACATACACAATCCTCTATAACACTCAATTTCTTCCTTGCACCCCACTATCCTCAAATCAAATCTCATGTGATAAAGTGTAATCCATTAGACACGTACAAAAATTTGTGTGTGTATGTGTGCAGTGTGTGTTTGTGTATATGTTTGTGGTGGAATCTAGACTAGTAAGTACACTGATCTGCAGTCACTGTAGGGTTCAGGTCTTCTTTACCTTTTCACCGCCATTCTGTATTTGGTCGGCGGTTCTCAGTATTAAAATAAATAATAACCAATTATCCAATATAACACTCCACTTTTTTTGTTCATATGTTGCTCTGATGTAGTACATTCTGTAATAAAAAAAATCGAAATGATAGCTCAGGTATTTAGTTGTTTTTTTAACAATATAAAAAATATGGCTGCTTGAAAGCTAACCGTTGAGTTATCAGTCCACCCAGAAATATTTAATAGTACGAGGTTGAGAAGCTCAGAATCTATCAAATAGAAGACAAATAAGTCATGTACTCAGTCTGAACTACATAGCAGCTCTAAGACGGTCAGAGATTGAGTTTAGTTAGTACGGTTGATAACGGCTAGTCCGAATTTTTAGCTATTTATTGTGTGTACTAATAGACTATTTTATTTTGCATCGTAGTAAACAGTTTTGTCTGTACCTGCTTTCAAATTATATCTCTTGCTGAATGTCTGTGCAGAAAAAAAAATTAAATAAAATATTTCATATTCATGTTACCGCACTGGTAGTCATAAACATTGCGGTGAAAGGAGATTCTTACATTATCTGGAAATCACAGAACCATAGAAACACTGGACACCAGCTGCTGTGTAACAAATGACTAACTATCATGTGTACCATTACTTTTCTTCTTTCACTTTCATTTATTTCATTACTGTAACTATGTGTGTGCGTGAGTGAGACCAGGTGATTGTGCATGGCTGTCATCAGGTCATTGACCAAATGATCTGGGAACTCTTCACTTTCGTTGTTTGTATTCAATACTTTACAAATGAAGTTGAATAAATATAATGTGTGTGCAGTGTGTGTGTCCGGCCACACCTACAAAATGTTTCAAAGGATTATTCTGTTAGTAAATGGAGTGACAAGAGTTCTAAAAGTTCAGACTCTAACGCTCCCTATATATTTCAGGTTGTCTGAGTGTGCATTAAATGGAAATATCCTTAAGCCAATGACAATAATGAGTAATAAATATAAAAGATCATTTCAAAAGGCCTCTTTCTTGAGTTGTTAGTGCAGTTAAGAAGTCATTCCAGAGTTCCTCACCTCGAGTTGTATTGAAGTCCAGGAGTCTTCAGCACACGTGTAGACCAGTGGAGTAGTCACTGCACAATTACACCCGCCACTTCACATTCCTACATTGAAAGTGTATGTCTCAAGTAAAACTACAAAGAAACAATATGTGGGATTATAATTTCCTTTGCCCCAAAAGATATGATTACTGCTCAGTGTCATAATTTAGCAGCACAATAGATAATACAAGCTAACTAATTTCATATCTCAATGTGTTCTATTTTTTTCTTGTAAATATTGAGTACAATTAATTTTAAGACATCTTTAATGCCTAAGGGAAGGGTGGCAAACAAGATTTAAGGAGATGTACAAACCCCCTCCCTGAAATAAACCCTGGTATTACACAAGATAGAACAATACCATATACAGTAGGCGTCAAAATAACGTGCCGGTTTTCGCACCGTGTGACAGGCGTAGTACGGTAAAACCGTTGCCGTAGTTTACCCGTTTTTTTTTTTTGTCAAACGTGCGAACGTGCTACGGCCGTACCGTTTGTAGAAAACGTCGTAGTTTCCGCGTAAAACGGTAAATTATTGTCTTTTTTTTACCAGTTGTATAGCTGACCTTTTACCTCTTTCACTATATATTGTGCATTTGCCTTTAATTTTATCATTATCAATACAGTAGTCCCCCTCTTGAGAGACCACCCTGTGGTTCCAGCAATAGCGGTCTTTCAAAAGGGGTGGTCTTTCACCAGGGGGAGGTGGAGTTTCAAAAAATATGCAATTTAACGTTCAACTGAATCTACTGTAAGGTGCACTTAAAATTACGAATTTTGCTTCTATGTTAAATTCAATTCAATTAAAATTGTTTAATGAGTGTTGGGTACATAAATATAATTTGGTTTCATTGTGGTTAGCTACTGTTTTACAAAAAAATTAAATAATTTAGTCTGTTTCATACTTTGTGTTGATGTTTTTTCTACAGCCAATGCACTCTGACCAATGGAACTTAGTAGTTCTGAATTTTGGTGATGAAGGGCAAAATCTCTTAATTCATTCAGGCATAGCAACTCCGGGAGTAATTACAGATGTTGACCTAGAACTGTCTTCATCTTCATCTGTGGACTCCAACACCTCTTCACTGGAACACAATGAAGAAACCAGATTCTCCTCCCAATTTTGTTCAATAGTCATATTTGTTGCTATAGTATCATCCATAGCACAATATTCTTCCTTGGTCATTCCATATTTCGCAATAAATTCATCAAATTCATCTTCTTCATTCTCGTCATCTTCAACTGGTACATGTACTGGTTGATCAGGAAACCCACAATTTATGAAGCACTTTTGAATGGAAATTTGTTTCACATTATCTCATGAATCCTTTAACCACATTATGGCATCAAGAACATTCACTTTTTTTTGCAACTTCTGAGGCAGACGTAGCCTCATCCATGTGAAACGGTACGGTAGAAATTGACGCGCACATTTAACTTTACCCGCGCCGGGAGCCTCTCGCCTGGAACCTGGAATTTCTTGCAGTCAAAAGCTTCACCATTAAGAAGATACTGAGTAAGGAAGATGCTGCATTTAGTGCAAGATGAATCAGGAGGCTTTTGGTTATTTTCCTTGTCACAGGTAACACAGAAGTAATACACTATTGGCTAATAGTCTGGTAGATTTAGCTCAAAAAAGGGGTGAACCCGTAAAAAATTCGAAGACAGCTAATTTTGGTATTCTTGGAAAGCAAATTTTTCATAGAATAACTATCCAAAATCCTCTCGAATCCTCTTTGGGGAAAATTTTTTACAGCCATTTAAAAAAAAGTGTACGTTGTGCTTCAACAGTGGTTCTATGTAATAAGAATTGCATTGCAAAATTTTTTAATATGATTCTAGCATGAATTAAAAATAAATAGTCACAATTCCATATCTATATCATTGCTATCAATATCATTGTTATCATTGTAAGCAGTTTCTTCTGCATTTCTGCAGCTCTCTCCCCTGCAATCTTCACATGCTGTGACACACTTCAACCCATGCTTGCGGCAAGAACATAAATTGCCACCTCAGGGATTTGCAGTAGATAGCTTGCACTTGCAATGAATAAATTTCAGCAAGCTCTGTGGAGCTGGCTCCAGGTCTGTCATGACTGGCTGTAGTGTAGAACCATTTAGCTTCCATCCCCAAGACAAAGGATTGAGAGAGCTAACACTGACGGAAAGTTCCTTCCATAGAATAACTTGAAGGTGCACACGCAAGCTATGGTAATGAGCCGCTCTTGCTGTAGGAGGGAGTCTGTGAGGATCAATTTTTTTAGCTGATGCAACCATTTCCATATATTTTGCCTGCCTCAGACTATTTAATGAGTCAGATTTCTTCCCTCCAAATAAAATAACAAATTCCTGCTTCTCCAACCTGTTCACTTGTCACGTCATTATCCATTAGCAACCACGAAATTGCTTCCACTTCCTTCAACTGTTTTATCTTCTTAATTAGGCTGACTTTACCCTGTCCAAATGTAGCTGATGTTGTATCGCAGCCACTCCAAGCATAGAGGAAGAGAAGATGTGATGTTATGATGGGACCTGCTTGCTCAACTAGATCACTAATTTTTCAAATCTTGGTGTTTTTTCCTGCCTCTGAAAGAAAATATATACTTGCCATACTCTGCTTCCAGTGATACATCAATAGAACCAGAACATCAGTGTCATCAGTGACAACATTCACATCACTACCCTCACTTGCATACTGAAGCGCACGTTGAACGATCATGGTATCAGCATCCCCAGTGCTGGAATGCAAAACCTGGCCATTCTCTCTCATATACTTGCTGATCAATAGTATGAACTGATTTTTGTTCTTTTCATTTGCAAGAAAGACTTCCTGATTTCTATAAGCTTCCATAGATTCACTTAGCTGAATATCTGCACACACCTTTTTAGCACGTCTCTGATGTTCATGATCTTTTATAGAGGGACCCTGCTCATAGCCATCAAAAACTACACAACTCTGTTCATACTTTCCCCTTACATAGGACACATACTGCTGCTCAATCTGTTGATATGACATCTTTATTCCCCACTTTACTCTGTGTAATAGTGCTCCCCCATCAAGAACATTCAGTATTTGCCTCCTATGTTCAGAACAATCCACAGAATCTGTAAGAGATTTTGCTAATTGAGCCTTCACAGCTTTACGCATAAAATTTTCTTTGAACAGCGATGTAGGGAATGCTGTCAGCTCATATTCAAAATATGGGCTAGTGTCCTCTTCTCTCAGAACAACAGCAATGAGCCTAGTAAATAGAATAGTTGGATCAATATGTTCACTTTACGCTGGTCAACTATAATGCCAGGTTTGAGATTGGCAAGAGGTTTAATATGGTCTCTCCTTTTGATAGATGTGTCTGCTACATTTAAACCATCAATTTGCATTTGAATTTTTAATCCAACTTCATTTGCTTTGTCAGGATTAATGCCATCACCTTCAGTTGTAGTCAATCCTGATGACAAAGAACGTAGCGCAACCTCTTTTACATCAAATGGTTCATGCTGATCAAACCATTCCTGAATTTTGAGAAGATCCTGAAAGTCACGCTTACATCTTGATTTGCCAAGTTCAATATGCTGCTCACTACCTGTTGTCTTCACATCTGTTAGTGTAGTCATCGCATCATGAATTCCAGCACATTTATGCATGGTGTAAATCCACTGTAGGAGGACACTCTCTGTAATACCTCTTCCTCTAGTTAGCCCACCTCGACTTTTGATTGACCGCATCATCACCTGCTCGATAACCAAATCTGTGCACAATCCTGCCCAATATCTAGTGCTTCTGCGAACTGCATCAAATCCGTGAATACTGAACATTTCATGCAGCCAAGGATAATCTTGTGGAAGCTCCAACATAAACTATAAATAAAGTCGAGCACTATATTCTCCCTAATCATATTTTCTGTAGTTAATTCTATAGAATTGAAGGTGATTTGCATGCAAGAGAGGATTCTGGTGGCAGCGACCTTTCCTTTAACTTAAACCTTGAAGGAATAACCCAACAGAGTCCACTAATTCACTGGAATTTTGCCACTTAAAAGTGTTGAGTCATTTCATAGCTGGCATTTGACACTCGTTTACAAGGATACTGCTACTTAAAATTGATAAGTTAATAAATTTTCAAGCTGAAATACAAAATACAGTCCAACAATGCAAAAATATGTTTGTGTTTGATATTTTAGCAATACATTTGTTATGAAGAGCATTTTAAAATTTTCGCCTATATTACATTTGTGTAATTTTTTAACTGCTATAACCCCAATAATTCAAACAGCTATAAAAAAGTTTCCCCAAGGAGGATTTAAGAGGATTTTGGATATGTTACTCTATGAAAAATCTGCTTTCCAATGATACCAAAATCAGCTTTCTTCGAATTTTTTCCGGGTTTCACCCTAAATCTACCGGACTATAAAAGAAAAGAAAAAAAGCCTTTTTAAATTAAGCATTTTTTCAATTGTATCTTTATATTGTCTTTTTTTTTGTTTAACTGCACCAGGATCACTGAGACATCCTGGAGTGGGTAGAAAACCAAAATAATGAGGAAAGTTATAGGAGTCTTTAAAAAAAATGAAGACCACTGCTAGTTAGTTGCATGAGCAAGGGCCCTCTTCCGTTGTCTTGCTATTAAGGTTTTCAGGATGGACATTGAGTAAAGCTGCATTACTAAATATTTCATAAGAAGCTCAAATTGTCAGATGAACAGAATTGTGAATAATTAAGCTATCCAACATCGGTTATGAAGCTGAAACTGGATTTCATGACATCGCTTGACTGAAGAGTACAGTTCCAGAAGAATCCCACAGCGAGCTGTCCTGTGGTTTATCTTTTCAATAAGAACAATATTAAAACCAATGCAATTCTTTATGATAGTTTTGTATCACTCTTAGGCTTTGCAATCATAACTTTGTCATTTGTTAGTATTCAAATATCATTGATGAAGGCTATAGCTAATTGCTAAAATGCCAGAATATTATTTTTTATGTATCAGACCTAAATACCAGTTGGTTTTAGATTAGTCAGCTGCTTCATTGTGAGGGGGTGGTGTTATTACCACAAACCCATTAGTGATATGACCAAATAAGGGCAGTACTGTCACTTGAGTGAGGTACATTATAAACAATAACAGAAACATAGCAATCATAGGCATTGTTAGTTATATATTTCTATATCCCTATCCCAAACTATTAAATCCTAGGCTGCAATCATGACCTTCCTTATCTAATTCTGGACAATCCAAGTTTAACTTCACAATTTGGCTGCTCATTTCCACTTTTTAGTAAAGTTTCCTAGTGTACCACCCCGACCTCACTATATTACAATACTTTCTGATACCTCAACGAAGCCAGTTACATCAGCAATTGAGTCAGTAAAAGCAGCCACACGATCCACAGTAGCGACATCATCCACAGCAGCGACACCATCCACAGCAGCGACACCATCCACAGCAGCGACACCATCTATTCTACAGTCAAATCCACACAATTCATCCCACGATAAATTAATTTTAATCCCAATAATAAATCAATTTTAATCAGAATAGTTGAGAATGAAGAATTCTGTACTGATCAAGTTTAATTTTGTTTAGTGGCAAATTTATCACTCTAAATAATATACCATGTTTTTTGTTATCATGGAGAGTAGTTAGCTTAAAATTATGAACTAAATGTTGTACTTTTTGTGATCAGCCTCAACAGCATATGGCACACAACAGTATACAAATATATGGGGGGTGGGTGGGAGAGAGCAGAAAGTAGAGAGAAAGCTTCCTGCCCCTCCCACTTGATTGAACTCTTGACTTCGTGATGACTGCTTACCTGTAATACCAGTCTGGGAAAAGGGAAAAAAACTTTCATCCAACAATTCTAAGCTTATAAAATCTGATCTATCATTATGTAGTTTCATAATTTTTTTATATTTACTAAGTGAAAGGAAAATGGCATCTTCTAAGTTATTTCTCTAAACTCAAATGTAACTCACTGGAACCCTCCAAATTATCTAGGACAGATAATTCCGTTCAAACTCGAGCAAATCATCTTGTGCACTATGACTGGACTCCTCGCTGCAAGCTCCCTCTTCGAAATGCATTCCTAAACGGCGATCATTAACAATCAATACGCGAAGAATTAACGAACGGTTTAACCGTTGCGGAAATACGGGAGACAGCTGTTACAATTAGACGGAACGCCCGTTTTACGGTGCGATGCTACCGTTTTATTGGCATTTAAAAAAAAAAAGCTGTCAGGCAGTAGTACGCCCGTTCTACAATGCGAAAACCGGCACGTTATTTTGACTTCTACCGTAACTGTCATCAGGAAGCGAACTGATGGGTCTAGCCACTAGTACTACAGCTTCAAGCCATGAAGGCTGAAACATCATCCCTAAAGTTAGCACAGCTAGCAACAGTCTTATAGAGAATTATTCCTGGCATCATGTGATAAAATGCAGAGTAGTGGTAGAATATGATAATAAAGTTAAAAGTCATGCAAACACACACACACACAAAAAAAAAGCTCAACCATGGTAATCATAATATATGGAATAATTAGCAGCGAGCGAGACACTATCAGGGGTAACACACTAAAAAAACAGCGATATATTATTGTTAAAAATACAATAATATATTGCTGTTTATGCTTGGACGTATGTATGTAATTTTTGTACTATGACACTCAAGATTTTTGTGTTCACTCGTTACCTTAGTTAACGTGCTGTTCGTCATCGCTGTTTATACTTGAAAATCCCTTGCCCAACATGCCAAGCCACCAAGAGTATACAATGTTGGTATATCCAGTGAACGAGTGCATGTGAGAGTGTTGCGTGTTACATGTGCTGACTAGCTAAGAACAAACAATAAATATGTATTTGCTGCTTTTTGTGTTAAGCTTCTTAATTTCCTTCCTGTTTATTTTATTAGTAATCAAATCTTATATAGAGTTAGGATTTATACAGCGCAACAATTCTTTGGAAAAGCTTTTTTTTTATAAGTACCAAAAATTGCCACGAGTGGTCTCTTACACTAATTTTAAAAAGTTGGCAGTGTAAATTGCTTGAACAAATTGTGTGTGATAATTTTATAAAGATGAATTCTACACTTTCACTTTATATGCCAATTTTTTTTAAGCACATCACAATGTCGTTTCCCCTAGGACTGTGTATATGAGTGGGTGTGTATGATTATTTGCTTGAGTACTTGAGCTACAGCAGAAGGAAGGGCGTGTATGGTCAGTGAAACTAAATTCTTGAGTCTGTTGAAAGGAAAAACAAACAAATTAACTGACTGCCAGTCCCAAATCCATATCGTGATTTGCAACTACATCTATGAGGCCATAAGAATTGCATTTGGTAATGGTCGTTAATACGATACTGTATCATACCAAGTTGCGTATGGCCTTAGTGGTTGTCAAGGCTCCTGTGACCTGTCCTAGTCTTATTCTATGAACTGCATGTGAAAAATGGCCACTTTTCCTTCCCATCACTGTATATCTGGATACTGGAAGCAAATATATTTGGCCACCATAAGGAAATTCCCGTTCCCTATTCTCACAACATCAACTAAAAAACACACAATATAAAAAAGCAATGCTTCATAGTGACCTTAGAAATTGGTGAAAGAACATATTTTTACTCCAGCAAAAGCATATGATGACTAAACTATCAGGGTGTCATACAGGATTCTGCGCTGGGGGTGGGAAACTCTGGTGTACTTACACGAAGCCAGACTCATTTTTGAAACCCACACTGCTTTGATGGACATGCCTATGTGAAAGTGTATATGTATACCTTACACTGATCTGTGCTTTGTCACATAATTCAAGCTAATAGCTACTTACTAAATTAAAATTCTGGGGGGAACTACGGCCTTGGAGGGAGTGGGGGATTTCAGGATGTCCCTACCACCTCTGCACGAAACCTAGTTATACAAGCTAATATGACACTGTGCTTCTGATGCTGTGACTTTAGCACTAGTGCGCTTAGAGAAACTGACAAATTTACTGATATTGCCTTTAAGGGTGCAGTACCATTTGAAACCGCAGCGCTAAACCGCAGATGGAGGAGTTGTGCTATGTATTTATTTCTCGTTGTCTGTTCAATGTACGCTTACTTTGTTCTTGCAGTTGAAACAGACACCAATAGACAGCTAAGAAAAAAGACCGACCAGGAACTGAGAAACAACGGTACAAACCTTAAGGCTATTCAGCGATATTCAGGGACGACCGTTGCAGTTACGAAGTCGATTTTTTTTTCCAGCGGTAGCCTAGGAGCTTCCCCACAACTTAATGGAGTGTACCCCGTGTACAAAATATGAGTTCATTCTGGCCATCCAGTACTTCTGAATATCGATTTTTAGGTACGAAGCTAACTATTGATTCGTATTCATTTGATTCTTCAACTCCGCCCCCCAACTCTGAGCGCGCAATATATTGTGGGAAAAATTCCGGGTGGTGGCGGCTCTAATTAGAACTGGTAAGCAAACACAAAAGAAGAGTTACTGTGTGAGTGAGCCCTGCGGGGAAGAGTACAAGACTTCTGGAATGTACTGGAGGGTCCTAGACAATGAAGAAGCGGCGGCGTATTAATGGGGCCTGGAGTCACTCGTTTAGAATAGATATATCACGGCTCGCAGCTGCGACTTGAAGGAAGCATCTGCTTTGGTGTCTTTGGAGAGCTTGATAGAAGGTTGGTGTAGCGGGTAGAAGTTAGAAGCAGTTTCAGTGTGTTAACTTCAACTTCTCAGGAATTTTTGGTGCTATTTGTTAAAAGAAAATGTGAATTATTACTTTTATTGACTAATGTTATTTTCTTTCTACAATAATATATATTTATCAATTAGGCTGTTTATTATCAATTATTATTTTATTGATTTATTTAAAATAAGACCAGAATCAAATTTTAGATCATAGTACTTTGTCTGATCTACCTCAACAGGAGGAAAGGTGCTGGCATGCTCTTCATAGAAATAGATGAGCTCCGATTATGAGAAGGCACAACTCCTTGGTTCTAGGGTACAACTGGCAGGTTCACAACAAAAGTGCAGAGCAGAAGACATGGCTTCCTTGTTCTCCAGAGGAGAGAATAGTAGACCTTCGGCTCTCCTAAGAAGTCATGCCTCCTGAAGGGAAGAATACTACATACATCCTGGTTATTTAGAAGAGAGGACATGGCACTCCAGTAGAGAGGTCAATGAGAAGGCACAGCTCCTTGGATCCCCTTGATAGTTGCATACTTCAGAACCTTTGATTTTGTTCATTTCATATTGTATTTGATTATGGCCCTGCTACTATGGAGTTATGATTTATAATAATTGTTTAGTAATATTTTTTAGAAAGTGAACAAATATTAATTATCTGCACTGCTGCTTCTGCCCTACAGTACTGGTAGTCCTTTGAGGTGAAAGCTCTTTGTGGTAAATTGTCTGGTACAGTTCACAGGAGAGTAAATTGGATCTAAACTGTTTAAACCATAATTAAGTAATTGGCAATCTGAGAAAGTCCTTCAACAACAGCTCAATTAAGAATAAGCAGATTAGTAAAATGATTTCACTGAAGTTTATCAGAATTACATGAACTAAAATGACAGGAATTCATTTTTCACTGGGGGAGAGAAGAGAAACTTAACCATTTAGCCACATGAAAATGGTGAAGTTATGATCATGCAAACTTGGACAAACTACAATGAATTGATACAATGTTTTTCATCTCTTATATTGAAATAAATTCAGGAGAAGTAAAAATAAATTAGGGTGGAAATCCCATGAAACTGTGTGTCTAAAACAAAGTAAAAAAAAATTATGTTGAGTTGTATGCAATGATTTTCTCCCCCTCATTGTCCAGGAGCACACTAAAGGATGTTAGGGTGGCCATGGGAAAGGCTATGAGTGAGTATAATTTTTTGTGGAGCATGTTTAGAGTAATTCAGTAACTAGAAACCATTCCAACATGCACCCACACTTTCTCACAAAGAAATGAAATTTTCCATTAGTACTATGGAACAAACAAACTGGGGAGCCTTTGTCATAAAGATAAAGCTAAAACTACCACAAAATATCACTATCATAATCCAGGCCATCCTTGCTGCCTACATTCATTCATTAATACAGTAGCTACCTTAGAAAAAATAGTTCAGGAAACACAACTTCACCTGGAGAACACCGATAGCTAGGGGTGCCCCATGCGGAAAAAATACTTCGAAACCCACTGACTGCTAGCAATATAACTACTTACCCAGAAACATAAGCCAGGATAGACAGCAAAGGCTTCCTCCCAGTCCACAAAGACACTAACAGTACCCAGTAGCTGCATTATGAATCAGTAGAAAGCGCCGCGCAACACCAACAATAGTTTAGACGACCACTACCAGTCGAGAATTGTACTTCCATGGGTAAAGCGTATTTAACTTATTTATTATTATTATTATTATTATTATTATTATAACTTTACAACCACTATAATAACAAAGAGAATTAAATGAGATGAAATGTGACATAATGGGTGTATGAAGGACAAACTCTATGTACAAGAGAGCAGCCTAGTTTGGAGCAGCCCCACCCCTCAACTACAGGCTAGCTCTGTGGACTGATTTAGCTGTAGGTGCTAATGGACCACCTATTCACTAATTAGCGTACCTTCACTGCATTCACACAAACAATTATTCTATTCTAACATTACCTTTCTCATGCATCTGCCCTTATCTTATACAATCCCCATTCCATTCCACTCACATATATACTTGTAACACTCTCATTCTATTCAGTTATTTAACTCCCTCATTTTTTTCTTTACTATTTTGTGCTTATCCTTAAGCTTGTCCATACTTTTTATAGTTCTTGCTTGCTTTTGTGTATCATTCATTTTGTTTTGTTTTATGTTCTGTAATTGTACTTTGTTCTCTAGTTCTGTATCATTTTGTTTGAATTTGAGACTGAGTACTGATAGGGATCTTGAGCATACTGGGAATAGTGGATAGGCCTTAGTCAGTGTGTTTAAGTCTGGAGATATTTTGTCTTTTTCCCTTAGTTTTAGTTAGTAGTCTTTGCGTGATAGTTTGGCTGAGTTTTTATAGCTTTACTCAATTGTCGTGTGCTACTACATAGTTAGCTAAAAGAAAAGAAAAGGTATATAAATGATAATAAAACAGCTAAGTGTGAGAGGGGAGTGATACATTAATAAAGTGACTGTGACATCTAGAGCAAGGACATAAACAACAAAATGTGCAGGAACTGTCTGAATCAAAGTGTGCAATAAATAGATCCCAAAATTTTTGCTTGAGAGAACGTTTAATGGAATGAAGTGAAGGACAATGAAAGATCAATAGGTGAGAATGTGTTCCATATATAGTAGAGATATGCGATTAAAATATTGATGTCGTGTAGTGGAGGTGCGTTGGAACTTAATTTCTAATTTACGATTAGATGAAGATCTTGTGGGCCCAGAATGAAAAGTGACGTGATTAAATACATTAAATGAATCAGACGGATTCTTAAGCTTAACCAAAAATAATGGGTCTAGTAATTGTAAGTAGTACCTATACATTAGTGGTAAAATATTGAGATGAATAAGTCTTAGAGTTTGTAAGAAATAATTGGCGAGCGAGCGTAGCGAGCGAGACACTTACAGGGGTAACACAATTGAAAATCGGGGATGTTTGTTGGCGAGCGAGCGTAGCGAGCGAGAATTAGGGGTGGGTGTGGATAATGCAAAATCGGGTATATGTTATATGTATGTGGGATGGTACGTATGCCCTTTAAACGCACGCGCGGGGAACTCTTTTCTCCAAAAAACACGGCTTTTTAGGCTTGACCCCAGTTTATTCTGAAACTACAGGATTAAGCAAGCCTTACTTTATACTTAAGCTCCAAATTGTGAGAAAAATCCTTCGAAAATGCTTGCTTTTCAAGAAACAAAAAGTTGATTCGACCGGTTACTATGGCATTGAAGACCCTTTACCAGACTTAATTTCAAAACTTCGCCGTTTTATGGGGGGTACGGAGTGCCGGTTGTTGGTTGTCAAGAGCTGTTGGTAGTCAGAAAATGCCGTAGTATTAATGCTAAGGAAGCTACTACTTCTCGAGGGAAGCTGAGGTTAGTACGTAATTCTATATTTGTTAGCTAAATATGCAAAATTAACTCTGGCCTTACACTAGCCTACTGTTATGCCTACTGCAACATTTAAATTCCTCTCTGTCTTGCAGAAAGCTCTGGATGTCCAAGAAAGAGTAGCTCTATTAAAGCAACACTTTGGCTTTAGCCCAAACCAAACCAATATCTGATATAACAATCTTGAGTTATAGTTAAGAAAATAAGTTTTGAAACAATTATGTTTCAAGCGTCTACAGCTGTAACATACCAGTGTAATCCTTTTTCTATTAAATTTAAAGTGTTAGGCTAGGCCTTCTAATATATTATTAACTGATGATGAAGAGGCTTGATCTTGTGTATCAAACACTGTGTTGGGAAGGGATCTGGTAACATCAGTATACATACTACCAGTTCAAAAGTAATGTAGTAGTTAACCATAGCTGGATGCTCCGCAGTTAATACCTAAGCAATTTTAACATTGCCGAACTTTGGAGTAAGAGTAAGAGTACATCTAGATACGGTAATGGTTTTGGTTTCAATTTTGAGAGGTTAGATAGTTGTAATAGCTTCTAAAATTCTCTTTTACATACCTGGTTTCCCGCAATCAGCTAATGAAATTGCCATCTCATGGAAAACCCTCCTAGGTAAACATCCGGACACAAATGGTAGTGTTCCAAGAGCATTTCTATGCCATCTGTGATGTAGAAATTACTTGTAGCTGCAATTCCTTTCCTTATCCTAATATTTTTTGCTGCATGTTCCACGTAGAGCCATTCCTCTAGTTCTGGCTGCCTCACTAAAACCTAAGAAAGTGGATGTGATTAGCTAAGTGCTTTGACAACCCAATCTGTTTTTGAACTTTTGCTACTTATTAATGCCACCTGACTTCTTCACAGTTTAGCAGTAGATAAAGGGTCGGGCTATGCAAGATTAGGAGTAGCTATGATCTGTTATAATTTATATGAAGTAATGATTTTATTAAAGTGGCATCAGTGTGGCACTAAACTAAATTAATGATTGTGACAAAAATAAAGCAAAGAAAAAATAAATACTATCATTGGATTACAGTACTTAAAACAGGAAATGAACACACTAGCCAATAACAGATGAAAACAGAAACAAATTTAAAGTATACAACAATACATTTTGGATACTAATGAAAATATTAAAAGGTTAATTGCAAGTACTTTTTTCGTAATGCAGCTGCAATGTTTGAAAGACTAACTATTGGACTTTCCATAGCATCAGCTAGTGCACTCCAGCTTCTGTTTGTTCCATTTTTCAGCCACTCCTTCAACATGTCTAGGCAACAGGGTTCTGTTTTATAATGACGGTCGATTTCTATACTGTCTAGCATAGTGATATTCAGACCCAGCTTGAGGCCTATGTTCTTCCATTGCACTCTGCCTTCATAGAGCTCTTCATACACCTTACCCAAGTCTTCAACTGTCAGTTCTGAAACAAATATGAATATTGTGTGAACTCGGGTTTAGTGAGCAAAAATGTAAATATGGCTACATAAATTTTTAATAGTATAAGTGAACAACAATTTATTTATAAGTAACAATTTGTGTAGTTGATAGGCAGCAAGAATATCACTTTAATTAGAGGAATAAAAATGTATTATTAAGGTATATGTTTTGTCTAGTTAATTCAATATTAATTATTTGCTTTACATCAAATGTGCAGTATTTCTCAATAAAACTCCATTGCTAGATAGTTATGATTTACCATGAATACCTTCATGAAATGTTCCAGTAGTCAATACATCCTCATATTGTCTCTATAGTGTTTATAAATAATATAGTATCTTTAACACCGACTTGAATTAAATTATTGACTTACAATAGGAAACCAAATTGTCTGTCTTGAATCTATAAGTGGAATTATATTAGTAATATTTGGGTCCTTCAGACACTTCATTTTAGAAGAGGTATCATCTTCTAGTATACATAAATGAAGTGGAATTTCATCTGATCGCTTCAATAAAAAATTCCAAAAAGATTGTATTTCTGATGGATGGTCTGTACATTCAAATCCATATTGAAGTCTTGCATTGTGGTACTTGAGATTATTATTGACTTGTGTCAACATAGAAGTGATAGTATTTCTGATGTGTGCACAGATTACAGAAGTGGGTGTTGTTGGATGAGATTCTCTGTAAAGGACCACTTTAATATATGTGGCATAGCTAATGATAGTAACTGTGTCCAAGTCCTTTCCTACTAGAAATTCAATCTTGTTGCGACAGGGACTGTCTTCTTTGAAAGTCCAATTTAGTTCTGTGTTTGAAACCAGGCATATAATAAGAGAAGAGAAGACTCCTAATGGTAAGTAGCCGCACTTGTATCGATACACGAGAGCAGCCACATCTGCAAAAACAGGAACCTTTTGGAGCTCATCTTTTGTAGCACTTCTAAGAATGCTAGGCATAAAATAAGTAATTTCTTTTCTATCTTCTGTAATTGGAAGGGAAGCTAAGATATTATGATGTTCAAAAAGTGTGATTAGCATTTCCATAGAAATGGAATCCTTAACATCTTCTTTAGTAGCTTCCAGTAGATCTGCCTTTGTGAACTGAGCTTTGTTCTTAAATGCTGTTGCTGCTCGATGTCCAGCTTTACTGAAAACAAACGTCTTCTTTACTAGTTGTGTTGCAGCATCAAAGATCACCTGAACAATAATTTGTTGAACAGAAAATTTAATTCAATTGAACTATAATAGAGTACATACATCTTGTCAGTTATACGATTAGAAGACAAGGAATATGTGCATATTATAGAATAATTATGTTCATATTTTTTTAGCTTTGCAAAAAAATAACAGCAATAGCAACAATAAACCAATTATTGAGCATTATGTATTTTCTAGTAACAAATGACCAGTTATTGTCAAAATGAGAGCCACACTTCATCCTGATAACTTACCTGTCAACCCATTATTTATTAACTCAATTAACCACAAGCTTAATTGAAAATGAATTGAATAATTGAACTGCACATCATTGTTCATACATAATGCAAACAGAACTGCTGTTCAATTGAATTAGCATGGGAAAGTAAAGTACTACAAGAGAGTGAAATAGCCCAGCAATTAAGTGAAATACAATTTCAGTTGGTTTATTTATTTGTACAAACACATTCATCATGAGATAGATGTTTTAAAACACAAAAGTACTTTCAGAAAGGAAAAAAATTTAAATAGTTCAATAGAAAAGCATTATAATCTTAAGTTCTAATACTGATAGATCGGCCACAGAGTTGAAACATTATGTAAAGCTTCATAATTTCTTTCTAAGCCTTATTTTACTCATTAGACGTATTCTCTCTTCTTCACCGGCTTTTTATTAAACAATACAGAATAAAAAATATTTGGTTGCAACATGGAATCAAACCCAGGACTATTTGCATAATGCCCAAGTTCTTATGCAAGCTTTTTCATTTGTTATTGTTGTACTATCTATTAAATGTTAGTAAAAACAACAGCATTTGAAAGATATACTAGTGTGAAAAATACCTGCACACTAGTAATATTTAGAACTACAAGTACTACTTACATCAAACAAGTATAACAAAACATGAGAATTTTTTAAACAACAAGTGCATGTAAGTGCTGGTATTAGTTAAATGTTAATAATCACTTCAATTAATATTATATCCAATTGTAAATTATCAAAAGCAAAGTAAAATAAAGTAATTGCTAACCTTGACGTCACAAATGACTATGTTTTCAAATCCTCTCACATCGGGATAGTACAGGAGTGTGCCAACACGATAATGAAGAAACCATAGGACATTGGTTACGTCCGATAAATCAATATTTAAACTTTCTGCAATCTCACTGCATTCTTCAAGTGTCATTGTGCGCTTTCCTTTTGATCGCAGAACAATGCTGAACATCAACCAGGAGCAAGGAATGTGAACTTTACCTAGATTCTTCTTAATGCAATTCTCAAAAGTTTCTCTTGCTTTGTTGATTTCCTCAATAGTTCCTTTCTTGTTGTCCAGTGCTAATGTCAGGAATTCTTCTGAGGCATACTCGACAATGTCTTGGTGGTAAAATTCAGTCTGCTCAATTTTGTTTCTAAGAATCTGATCTCGTTTTTTATAATGTGACAGAGACACTTTATCTCTAAATGTTCCCACAAACATAGCTTTAGTAACTATGTTGGCTTTCTCCAAGTCAGCATTAGAGGCTTGATTTGAGGTCAAATTGTCACTCGTATTCTTCATGCACGCTATACTAGCCAGAGTTTGAAAGGTAACTTCTTCTAGAGTAACTATAGAGTCTTCTTTCTCAGTAGAAACTCCATCTTCATTGGTGCAATACATTTTAAACTCACAGTCCCAGGAATCAGTGAGTCGACTGAAAATAAGATGTAAAGAAGCCCCCATTAGAAAGCGAGACATGAGGTCTAGAAATTCAGTTTGGCCTCCATGATCAGTTGTTATCAAGTATATAGTGTCTTTCAGTAAATACTTTACTTTCTCTTCATTGTGTTCTGCTGCAGCTTCAATATAAGCAGGATAAATTTCAGCTACATTGATGGCATGTGATTCTTTTAACTTGTCCTCATTGTCAGAAGTTGCTGATGTCTTAGCCGGTGTTCTTATATCTTCTACAGCTGTATTTAAAGACATTTCCGTAGTATCATTATTTTTTGAAGATTGGGCATCAATAACTTCTTCAGCTGCTGATACATCTAGTTTGATTTGGAATTTCGGTTTGGTCTCTGCATAAAATGATCAATCAAATTCAACTATTATTTCATTCAATTTATTAAACACAATGAGTATATTTTTAACTTTAACAGTAAATTTTGATGAGTTTACCGGCTTTCATTTAACTTAGTTCATTTATGCTAAATTACTATTACCTGTTGTTATATAGAGTTATAACATTTCAGAATTTTAACCCATCATTATAACTTCAGCATAATAATCAAAAATGTGTCATACTAAGTATGACACATTCTCAACAATATTGAATAATTCTTAACTATTTTTTTTGAAGAAAACTCAAATTTTAAGGAAAATTTCCCAAAATTTTTAATAAAATGATTTTAACTTGTTTGTGGACTATGCTTCAGATTGCATACTTTATAGAATGGGTTCGTGTTACCATACTTTTATTACGTTGCTTGGCAAAGGGGTTAGTAAAATCAGGATTGCTGAAAAGCTTCACATAAATTGGGTCCAGAAATATGGAATGGATCTTTTGTTTATAGTTAAAATGGATTCCTGTGATCGAGTACACATCTCAGGAGCTGGAACACTGACTTCAAGAACTATTTTTATATATAGCTTGTTTAGCATTGTGTTTCTTAATACATTCACCACCATCAGACTTCAATACAATGCCACTCCCAGTGCTTTCTAAGTACCACTTCTTAAGGCTTTGTCATGTCTTCTACTCAAAAACTGCTCCCTGGGCAGGTCGAACAGCAGGTACACTTATACACTGATGGTAGTTAGTTTCTTCCAGTCACAGGTGGGGCAAACCACAGGATGCATACATTCAACACAAAGGCACACATATGAATGGCCATTCCATTAATACGAATAGCACAGTACCGGAGTATTACATTACACCATACACACAAGTAGCTGTTTTTACTTGTTTGATCTTTCAACCCTCTCTTCTTTTTTCTGTCATCATCTCATGGTGTCTATAGAGGCTCTGGTTCTGAGATTGTTGACTGTGCCTACTTATTTTAGTTGATGATCATTATTTAGTGGAATATTTATGTGATCTTCAGCCTATTTACTACTACATGGTCTAGTTGTTCACTTTGGCCAACAATTAGCTTTAGCTGCCATGGATGAGGAATTTGATGTGCCGTTGGGACCACCAGCTAAAAAGCTTTGTGAGGGTATGATATACTTATCATCAGATTCTTCTTCCGAGAGCTCAGAAGACTTCTTGTTTCCTTCTGATACAGAAAATGAAAACACTGTTTGTGGACTGCAAGATGAAACGGTATCAAATCAGCAAATTAGTGTTCCTGCGCCAGAAAACAAATGGGATTTACATTTCATTGATCTCTACAGCGATCACTTCTGGAGCTACCATAATCTATATCTCCTTTGAGTGAAGACCTTGCTAACATTTTAAGAAAAAAGAATGCAATTTCATCGAAGGTAATCCACTTAAATCCATCAAATAGAGTATTTTATTTTTTTTATTTTTTTTTACAAAATAGATTACATGTAGAGGCCAAAAGAATCAACATTCTCAGGCATCCCATACTAATGCTTCCAATGTTTCAAATACATCTTCTCCAACCCAGCCATCCTCAAATGAGCTTTCTAATTCTATCTCAGATGGTGCTCCTCAGGTTGAAGTAGGTGATTATGTTGCAGTTTATCTCGAGAAGTATGACCCCGAACAGCCTCAGATCGGAAAGATAACATCTATTTCAAGCATGGACGAGATAGTGGACATAGAATTGTATATGGGGTGCTATAGTGGTAGCTGGAAGGTGTGCATGATTGGAAGAGGAACAACAAGAAAGGTTTGGAATGTATCTGTTCCATTTTTACAGCAAGACTTCGTTCCATTTAGTTCATGAAGTCAATGAAACTTCATAAGGATACTGTGTTGGAAGAATAAACACTCTGGTCTTTGTTAGTCACTAATATACTATCGAACTCTATTTTTGGACGAATTACTATGTGGAATTGATATGCTATAAATATTCTTCCTCTAGATCCAATAAACACTTGTTCTAATTAAGTGCCTGTAGTTCTTGTTAGGAACCCTGGGCCAACCGAGGACCAATAGCTCTATGATCCTTGTTCTTACTGGAAATCCATGCTGAACATGCAGTTAAGACCCATTGTTCTAACTTGGGACCTATCATTGGGGCCGTTGTTGTAATTAAAGACTTATAGTTGAAACCCTTGTTGTAATCAAATTTCCATAGTTGGGCTCCTAGTTGTAATCAAGGACCCATAGTTGGGTCCCTTGTTGTAACCAAGGAGTCCCAAGTTGTAATTAAGGACCCATAGTTGGGTCCCTTGTTGTCATCATGGACCCATAGTTGGGTCCCAAGTTGTAATTAAGGACCCACAGTTGGGTCCCAAGTTGTAATCAAGGACCCATAGTTGGGTCCCTTGTTGTAATCAAGGACCCATAGTTGGGTCCCTTGTTGAATGAAGGACCCATAGTTGGGTCCCTTGTCGTAATCAAGGACCCATAGTTGGGTCCCTTGTCGTAATCAAGGACCCATAGTTGGGTCCCTTGTCATAATCAAGGACCCATAGTTGGGTCCCTTATTGAATGAAGGTCCCATAGTTGGGACTAGCAGGGACCCTTTTGTGAATATGGACAAAAGACTTGGAGTATTGGAAGAATAGGGGCCACAATTTCACAGATATTACCAAGTCATATTTAATGTGGACGCCAAATATCTGCTCAGAAAAGAAGTCACTCAACTTTATTGTGACCTTATTTTTCAGTCCCTTTGAGTACTCTAAACTTTTATGACATAAATAAAATAAAGCACACAATTTATTTCAACAAAAATCTTTAACTCCCTAAAAATGATGTTTTAAGTGTGGGCTGAATAAAGAACATGGCACAAAATGTTGTTCTTTTAAGTTGGTCATGAGAATAAACCAATATTGTTGAGAACCTGGTTAATATATAGCATTATTTATTGTCTAATATTATTTCTTGTGCTCATCAAGTTGTTATCCAAGTATTATGCATTACAAAGTCCATATAAAGAAACTATTATTTGTAAAAGTAAATTGCTGATGTCATATTCATATTAATAATGATAAAATTAAACTTTAATAATATTCATAGTGAAGAACTTGAATTATACAATTCAAAACACTAATAATAATGTAAGAAATAAATCCAATAAATAGATTCCCCATCAACTTAAACCCCCACATCATAATAGGAGGACAACTAAATGATATAATTTGACTGTGATCAAGAGAAATGTGCTCTGATAACAATCAAAACTTTAATTAATTTTGCAGCTACGAATGATAAACTTAAAGGTGTAAATATTAAAACATTCAGCTTTATTAAAGTTTTGTACAAGTTCTACTTACTTTCTACAGCTTCTTGTATAACCTCATTAAGAATTGAAGTTTCACCAACAATGTCCTTCCTGGTCCATTGCCCCTGTTGTGCAAATCCGAATGACTTACTGATACTCTGAATGAATAGCTGCCTTCTCTCTGCTACTCCAGTGCTTGGTTCATTAATTTTCATGTTAGATTGATCAATGTTTATAAAATCTCCAAGTAATCGATGTAGAGTTGAACTTTTACCAGATCTTGGAAGACCAACAAAATTCATTCGTCCCACACATAGGTCCACACATGTCTGTTTTTGTATGGCTTCTTGACAGGCTTTCTCAATTTCTTTATCTAGGTGTTTATTTAATACAATAAGAACATATTATGTGACTTTGAAAAAGTTTTATTACTAATCTCTCTACATATAGGCAGTCTAACTAATTAAACCATTAGCAAGTACAAGTCCTATATTCGTGATAGGTGAAACATAAGGGTTACAGACGTGTAATAATTAGATCATAAATTGGCTTAAATCTGTCTGAAACAAAACACAATAATAACAAAAACAAGTTCTCTCTGAATTCAGCATATTCTAGTGACAAGCACACAGACATGTATACCAATTAACTGACTGACCGGCAAACAGACAATTAAGCAAACAGATAAACTAACAGACAAGAAATAAGACATGCATACAAATAAACTAACTAACACAAAAAAAGAACAAACAAATAAACAAATAGATAAACTCAAAGACAGACATTGAATAAAAGATTACCTATATGCTAAATATCCTGTCATACATTAACAAACAAGATTTCAGTACGATGTATTCCCTTATTTGTTTGCACATATTTAGTAAATATTGCTGTGACATCTGCAGCTTTCACAATTTCTGTAGTAATTCTGCCATTATTAATAATACTTGACATTTCAATTTTTACCGTTTACAAATACAAAACATATCTAGTAATAATTATTACCAAAAATAAATAATAAAGGGGAAATATCAATCTAAAAATTTTTATGAAAACTTAACATTTTGTATTTAAATGTTGTTTGTATGTATTAATAGATAATTAAATAAATACACTCAAAGATGGGCACTAAAAATGTGATTACCCATAAGCTATACATCAAGATTTCAATAAGTTGTACAATAATGCTGTTGCTTCATCTGCATCTTTCGCAAATTCTATAGTTGTTATGCCATTATTATATAATACTTGACATTTCAATATTTTACCGTCCACTATATACAAGACGTATCTTGCAGTAATTATTACCACAAACAAACAAAAAGGTGAAGATATAAATCTAAAAAATCTCAATCAAACCTTAGCATTTGTATTTATGATTACCTCATTGACAGTTTTATAAAGAAAAGAAATCAAACGCATTGTATCGAAAAATATCTTAAACAATGCCACTAGCTTTGTAGTTGTTATTTATATTGTGTATGTAATTAGAATAATATAGTATCTTTCTGAACAGAATCATCTGATTAAATCTTATTTACATATTGCATATATTGTTGAAAATATTACCATCAGTTTCAACAATGTGTTATGAAGGTATTCGCGATGCATGTTCAAAATAAGCAAAACTATTAAAGTGAATCATTTTGAAACGCATAACTATGACAAATACTCAAAAGATAGTATGTTTCTGACAACAATCATCAAATTAAATCATAACTACGTATTGTGTGTATATTATTGGAAGTATTATCATTGTTTAAACAATGTGATATGAAAATGTTTACACATTAATGATCAAAATGAGCAAAAAGAGCAAAATGAATCATGCATTAAAAGCATAACTATGTGAAATACTCAATGCCAGTAACCTTATTTTATAAATCAGATTTAACCAATCCATACATTACAACCTGCTAACAATCTACAATCTTACTTTTTAGTAATTTCTTTTCTGTTAGTCTATCTTTATCTTTCAATTCTGAAGAATGAATAATTTCTGATACATTCCATTTGGTAGAAGTTGCTGAAAGTTGTACTTTTACTATAAATTCAAACAAATTATATACAAATACATACTATAAATACAGTTTGTACTACTAATTAATTTAATAAAACATGACTAGTTCACAATAATAGCAAGGTGTGGATGACATGTCAATCCTAGAGAGTGTAGTTAAACAGTCACTAGAGATCCCTAAACCTGTAAGCTGGAAAAGTAAATGTAAAATGCTAGAGAAATTAGCTAAATTGCCACAAGAAATCTACAAGTAAAGCAAAAGAAAAAGGCTCACAATAGACTTGTAGGGAAAATAATATGTTTAAGCACCTTAGCCAGAAATGACATAGTTTTGAGTAAGCATTTTAACTGCTAAAAGTAGATCTTAGATCTAGACAGTAAAGGAAGATTTGATTAGAACATAGAAAGTATCAGTACAGGCAAGTGGCCTGGGTTCATATCCCAAATTTTTTTTTCTGTATTGTTTAACAATTGAAAGAGAGAAAATGCATCCAACGAGTAAGTATAATAATATATTTTCTTTTTCTTTTTTTAACTTATCATAAACTGTATCCATTCTTTCACATCTGGCAAAGAATTAATGCTGAATTCAGTTGACAAGTATCTGAAACAGCCTATTATATATAACACGTCCCACAATAAAGTATGCTAATTATTTTACAATAGTTTATAGTTGAAAATCAATTTTTTGATAGTCGAGTAGATTTGATCTCTGGTACGATAGAGCATTTTCAACAAAGCGTATTTTGGAAACGCTACTTTATAAACCGAATCCTTTGATTTAGTTATTCTTACCCATCTTGGAAATTTGATTGCTTTCCAAATAATCAATAGTCACTAAACTTATATTTAACCCTTAAAGGTTATTTTTTCCAAACAGTTAAAATGTATAGGTTTATTCTCTTATAAGAACATAACAAATAAAAACAAAAATATCTGTAGGTTCACTTGAGATTATAGTTTTTCATTATTTCTATGATATTATCCCTTCCACTCATTACAATGTTTAATTAATAAGTTCTGATTATTTTATATTATAATATTTATCACATAAATGCTTTAATAAAATTTAAACCAATACTACCAATTGAAAGAGCATTGTTGTCTTTCAGTATGATACATATATGTGCACGAAACATTTAGAAATAAGTAGCTACTAAGTTAACTATTGTTAAAGTCACGTTATGAACTAGCTTTGCAGTAAAAGTGATCAAAGAAGAATCTCTTTATCTCCAACGAATTGGTTGAAGTTCATCACAATTGCTAGAAACGATGGTGGAATAAATAATTACAATTTTATTGAAATTTCATCGAAACACTCAAACTCTTGTTCATCACTAGATATTTTATTTACATTCCATTCCAAGTCACCTCTTTCACTAACCACTGAACGACAATGCTCACTATTGGAGAAATATATTTCACTGTCAAAAGTACAAGATTCTATAGCTCCTGCAGAAGCATGTCCACACTGTAAAAAGTGCACACTTTTTAGCCTTATCCAGCATGGTGTGCTATCACACTAATGGTAAGAAGTGTGTTGAGCATATTAAAATACAAGTGTGCTCACAAAGTAGTGTGTAGGACACACTTTTTTTTTATTAATCTAAAGGTGGCAGAGTGTGTTAGAGTGAGAAAATTAAAGCTATAAGATTTTATTTTTATCAGCTCAACAGTGACTAGCACTGAGATAAGGAACACCTATTTGAATTACACACAAAAATTTAGCCTAATTCCAAAAAAAAGCCAGGGAATGCGGTATATTTATTGTGAATATTATATATATTATATATAATATTGATTGCAGGTTTTGATTTGGCATCTTCGCTTGATCATAATGAATGAGGGAAGAATTATTTAATTAGCATAAATCATTTAATCAGCATATTTTATAGTTTAACTCGTGTTCATCTGATCATGGCGAAGGAGAGAAAATGTCCATAAAAATTTTTTAAACATTTTTTTTATAGTCTGACATTCCATTTGATCATAACAAAGAAATTCAATTTTATGGTTTGGCATCTTCACTTGATCATATCGAAAGAGGGGAATTTGTCCAGAAACACTTAATTAGCATATTTTATGGCTAGAATTGAATTAATTTTGTATTTTTGTAAAACTTACTTAATCTTAATATTGTAGTATCTGAGAGAATGTGCTTGTGTTGATCACGCCCTCCAAATATTACTATTTCTGTGAGCTCAGAAGAAATGACAAAAGCAGGAGCACAGTGATGTTCTCTAGGCTGTGGCAAGATGGTCATCTAAAGTACAAAAAAATATTGAACAATAATCATGACATGCAAATTTTAACATTATTATTTCTAGAATAATCAAATACACTTGAAACATGTATTGCTTAAATATTTTGATCAATAATATAATTACAAAACAAAATTCAATTTCAATATACCTATCTGAGATATCAAATAGTCTTTATGATTTTTCTTCTCAAAAATTCGTTAAAAAGAAGTTTTGCTGAAGTCTTGCAATTTTTATCGTTATGATTTTATTAAATACAATTCAAACGTTTTTTGGATGAATATTGAGATCAATAATTTATTTACAAAATACTTTTTAATTTTAATATAATTATGTGTGATGGCTAATGGTCTTTTTGTATCTCTTTTTGCATGAGAATACCACACAATAATGTTCTTGTTTGTATTCAATTGGTCAAAAAATTTCATTCCTCATTCAATGATTCATTCAGTCTCAGCTGAAATAGTTATAATTGACTCCTGAAGAGGACTTTGGCAAGAAGTCCAAATGCTGTGTTTTGTTTCAATTATCAATATTATGGCTGTTAGAATGAGAAAATTTGCTATTTTCATACCTCTTATAATGGTTTATTCGTTGATACAAAATATAACTCTGCATATGTACTTTAACATGTATTGCTGATAATTAGTGAAGTTTTTTCTAAAGGTAACCAGATAAATTTTCTTATACATATCATTTGTTAGCTTGTTGTATTTACTTTTACTGTATAAATCTATCATTTGTAATTAAAGTACGTTTTTTTTAAATAAAATCTAAAATAGAAAAAGTTTAGCTGCAATGGCTTCATTTATTTTGTTATTTCACATGTTATAATAACTACTACAATTATTATAAATCTTAATATTAAAACAATCTGGTCTGAATATTTCTTGATTAAAACTGAAAATATCATTATGTTATAAGCTGTTGCTTTAATTTTAATATGATGCATCTACGTACCCTGTGATGTATTAATAATTAATATTTTCAAAATATTTTAATCATCTTAATTGAAGTTTATTGTAATAAGTGATCACCTATAGATTTGGGCATATCTGTAAACACCTTATGTGCTTTGAAACTGTGCCTAGGTTAAAGATCTGGTGCTCTGAGGTATACAACTAATGTTAGTATGTGGGAACTATCTATCATGAATGTTTAGTGTATGTCATTTATTTAGTGCAAATATTATTAGCAATGAGTCAATAGTTGTCTCATGCACTCTTTAGTAATAATGCTCATAGGCTCCAACTCTAACAGATTAAAAATTTTCTTTTCCCAGAACGTTCACTGTTTTGTCCGTAAATAATGTCAGCTAGACGATATTAGATCATTGTGGAGATTTTGCTAAATCATTTTTTATTATATTATACGTCAATATATGAATAATGATAGATCAAAACCTCACTTATTTCCTTGCAATAATGTGGTATAATGAGAGCAACAATACAATTGGTAAAGGTTTGAAATGTTTGTAGCCGAAAAAGATAAAAAATGATTATTTTTATTTATGGTAGCATATTCCACACCTATTAATTTTTTAAATCTTTAAAATGGCCAGATTGTCTATGAATACTTTTATAAGTGTCACAAGGAAAGATTAATATACATGTGGAAGGACTCAACTATTTCAATTAAGTTTTTTATGGTTTACAGCACACAATATTTATTAAATTGATGAGCAAACAAGTGCATAATAAACAATTAAGGTTAATAGATCTAGTTTATATACAAATTTTATATATATATGAAATTCGACTGATGATTATGATGGTGTAAAATAGGAATCCTTCTCACATCATGCTTTTTAAGTATTTGACTGCCTCAGTTTGATGAATTACAAATGTTATAAATATAAATTGATTAAAACATTTCATCAATATTGATTATATCTATATTTTTAATGTAAATAATTAAAATATGCAGAATGCTGCAGTGGTTGAGTCACAAGTCAATAATTGTAAGTAAGAAACTAGCATAATGTCTGAATAAAAGAATACTTATAATTAAATGTGTAATGCGATAAGGTCCCAATTATTCTATACTAGGAAGACTAACTTATTTACCTCATATAATTTTCGAAAAATTAAATTAAACATTTGACTTCTTTAAATAATTATTACATAATTGTTTGTATTATTTCAACTGAACTATAATTATAAAATATACCTGTTGCCAACTTTGTGCTGGTACATGGAGACACCAAACATCACTTAAAGTCTTTCTGCCATCGTAACCACCAATTACTAACAACTGTGGGTTGTTTGTATTATAATCCAGACAAATAGCTGCATGACGCCTTCTAGGAGATGGTTGTAGGGCTCCATTAGGATACACAAGTTTGGTAAACAACTAGAAAACAGTGAAACAAAATATACCAAATAATTATAAATGCTTTTAATTTTAACGCCAACAGACTGAAATAGTAGTTGTGTACCTATTAAAGCAACAGACACTATAACTGCATTATACAGTCATAATTACATGTACTACTTGAACAAGGTGATGTACTTAAATAAAAAATATAAAAATATTAATTAATGTTACATAATTAAGATTAATGTATAATTGGAAGGTCTGGAATAAAATAAGATAGCTAAACCAGTGAACTTAGGCAGATTGAAAACAATTTAGAGAAAAATATATTATAATTAATGATATTATTTAGATGTTTAATAAAAATATTATAAGATATTTATTTAGTCTACTTATATACATCTGCTCAATGTAAGCTGTTACATAAGTGACCTCTTAGTACAACATTCTTTGTGAGTGCAGCTGCGTCTTGACCGTTTATACACCCTGTCTTATGTTCAACAGTACTCCCTCCCTATTTTCATCTTTATTAAATTACTATACATTCACTGATTTCATAATTGAGATTATAAACTGATCACATAGTATTAATAGTGTTAGCATAATTAATAGAATCTAGTTCATATTACATAAACCACATTCCACATAATTATTAATTTTAGAGTATTATAATTTACATTGTAAAAACACACGTTTTGAATGCATACTACTTGAGATGAGAGATGAATATGATAAATAGTTCTAATCTGAACATGATGGTGCTAGTCATTTTGCATATCATAAACTTATTAAATTGATAAACGTAATTGTCTTATGAGGAAGATATTTATCATTGCATAACGTATAGTCTGTAAAAATTGATTGATGTGAATAAACTATTAGTACAAATATGAATTGAGGTTAGAACTTGTATATAAGGGTCATATAAATTTGACATAAATCCGTAATCACTTAATTTAATTCAGAAACTAGCCAATATTGAATACTGTTTTGCCTAACGTATTAATGTTTAAAGTATTTCCACAATTAACAACTAAGAATATAGTTAGTGAAATCAATGTTCTATATTATTATGAAGTAGTCAACCACAGAATTAACATGAGCTTATCTGTCATTCATGTGTTTATAAAATATTTTTTACAATACATATAATCAATTAAAAAAAAGCAGGATTAGATTTAAAACAAATAAATAAAACATACAATGTCTCAGTAATGCAGGAGCAGATTTTGGATTTTTGAGGGGGGCTTTTTTTTAAGAAGGAAAGAAATAGCTACAGCTACTGACAGAAAAATGTTATAATGCATTACCTACAAGATTATATTCTCATATTTGTCTGTATAGTAATGAGCATTATAATGTGACTCTCCAGAACTAAATGGATGAAATGTTAAAATCTAGAAATATAAAAAAATCAAATCTAGATGCTCATCATTTTGCTACTTCAAACTTCCTATTATGCTCATATTATGCTCCTTTACGGATCTCAAAGATCACTTTAACCACATTCACAACTATAAGAATCTCACTACCCATGACTAAACTGAATTCTGGTTTGGCCACTGTTGATATGTGAGTTGCTAATCTGCATCCTAATGGGCAACAGTGCTGGAAAGTATTTAATTAATTCCTAAAGTAAGCTGTATTGAAATCTTCAAATAAAATTACCTCTATAGAGGGTATTTAGTAAACTCAAAAAAGTCCCAAAGACATTCTATTGAAGACTACATCAAAGTACTAATATTATTATAGTACAATAAAAATGCTTACTTGTTTGCCAAAAACTTACTACCTCATTAAACTTATAGACTAATCATGCTAGCAAAAGCTAGTATTTATGAAATCACGTATTATGCTCAAAATTATGCCAGCACAATTTACCAACCCCTAGTGAATAGGTACATATAATCATTAAAAAAAATGAAACTGATTTATGAGAAATAAGGAAAATTCAAAGACTTTTTAGCTAATGGTGAAAATAGTTTTCTATAATTGTCAAATTCAACCATGAAGAAAATTATTGAATGAGCAACAACCATCAAATAATAATATTCTCTCCAGAATTAATAAATGCTATCCTTGCTCTGCTATTGTATACTACGAACTTAGTCTGCCATATCATCCAGACAAATAGTCAAAATTTGGACTCAGCATATCAATAAGTAGAGATGCATTTGTTAGAAAATATATTACATAAACCACATTCCACATAATTATTAAAAAATGTTATTATTGGAGTATGAGGAAATGCATTGACGACAATAAGTGATTGTTATTATAATTGTAGTTCATGTTACAGGTAAGAAATACAGTTGCTAAATAAAATGAGGGCTCATTCTGCTTGCTTCAATTCTTTGATGGCTGCAATCTAGCTATTAACTTGTCCTTTCTTGAACACTTGATCCACTACAACTACTTCATAGTACATGTTAATCACCAGTCTTGTTTGGGAATGAACACATCACATCCTCAGCGTCAATTAAGTATAAACAATTAATTAATCACTGACAATAGTTCACTACTAGTTCATAACATGAACTCTACATATCAGTGAGTAAATGCAATTCAAAACTACTCTTCACAAAATTTTCTAATAGTAAAGTATTCCAATATATTTCATGTAATATAAATATTTCATACATAATATACATGTAACTGAGGAGCTAATGCTGTAATAGAATATAAATGGATATAATATTTTAGTATAACAATTGCAAAGTTTCAACACTATATATAAAGTAATTTATGTTATAGTGCCAAAACTGTGAAAGTATAGACTAGTTACAAAATGTATTTCTTTAAAAATTTAATGTTGTAATTTCTATGCTTGCCACATTAAACAATTCTTACCATCTGTGTCAAGTCTATGAGATATGTATTATTGAGTCTACTAGTACCATCAAATCCCCCAAACAAGACTGCATGAGTAGGACTAATACAGGTGAGAGTAAAAGCAGCTCTTGGAGAAGGTCGAGTTCCAGTAATTAAGGGAGAAGACCATGTACCTAATTAGAAATAATAATTTTTTGTACTAATGGATGAATCAATAATTCGTAAAAAAATTTCTGAATTTTTTTAAGACTGGACTTAGAGAAACTAAGATCCTTCATGAAAAAAATGTATTTAACTTAACTGCTTCCCATATGGTTTGCTTGACTGTAACTAATTTGGAGGTTACTCTATTTTTGCAATTGAGAACTCCCACTTTCTTTTTGCATTGTAATTTTGCCGGTAACTTTCAAAACTCACATGGCATAATTCTCACAATCTTATCACAATAATGTGATGTAATTTAAATGTACACTTCTTAAGTTAAATAAGTAACCTCAAATAGCTATTACAATTTTAGATTCATTTTTTAAATGAAGATATTCATAATTATTGATCCTCCATCAATAACATCTGCAACATCACAAAGGGCAAGTTCTATATTTGAAAACATACTAATTGAATTAGACCACCAACTTGACCCAACCGATGGTTAAATAATCTGACGAAAAGCTACCTTTGACTGGGTTGTAAATTCCAGCCGTTTGACTCGCCTTCAGAATTAGTCCAAGTGTATACAATTTACGAAATAAATATCATTAATAGTAAATTACAAGAACAACATCAAAGGCAGTCGGTGAGCACAAAAAGAACCAGTAGAGGTAGTAACCTTCCAAAATGAGAGATGATAATAGAGAGAGAAAAGTCCAAATCATAAAGTTTAGAGAGAGAACCAACAACTGAACAAGGAAGAGAAAGCAATCAGTATAAGAGAGTAATTCTAACAGTAATTAGTGTGAGAGACAGAAATACGAATACTAGTGAGTGAATGAAAGCGTGAACTAGTTCAAATGTAAATTAGTATTTGTGATCATAAGTTAGTTTTCATGCAGTGGCTTCAACACACTCCCCCTCGAAGGGCGACTCGGCCTTCCTAGATTCTTGTGGAGAACTTGTGCGAAGAATGAGTGCCAACTTTGAAATCGGTCGTATATAGAGAGCAGTGCTGGTTTTCACTTGTACGACTCGTACTTTACCATCCTTTCCAGGAAATGTGGCTGTTACTTTAGCGAGTGGCCAGTGATTAGTGAAAGCTGAATCTTCTTTGATAATGACTATGTCATCAATCTGGATATCTTGTTGTGGGGTCTTCCACTTCTGCATGCGCTGCAGTTGCTGCAAATATTCACTAGACCATCTCTTCCAAAAGTGTTGAATGAGATTTTGGCAGAGCGTCCATCGACGAAGCAGAGAAGTCGTCTTTACTGTGTCTTGTTCAGGGAATGCTCTTAACGATCTTCCAATAAGAAAATGTCCCGGGGTTAGAACTTCTATGCCATCATCGGAGTGAGAGTCGATCGGCAACAGAGGTCGACTGTTCATGCAGCTTTCAACTTGACAAAGCGCTGTGCTGAATTCTTCATAATCAAGTTTCTGAGCACCAATTGCCCGTTTGAGATGATACTTGGCTGACTTGACCGCTGCTTCCCACAAACCACCAAAGTGAGGAGCACGTTCAGGGCTGAATGTCCACTTTATTCTTTGAGACAACATGGAAGCACTGATTTGGTTCTGAGTGGCATCCTTTTGCAGGAATTGATAGAGATCAGACAAATGGTTGCATGCTCCCTTAAAATTTGATCCATTGTCTGTGTAAATTTCAGATGGCAATCCTCGTCTTGAGAGACGAAGCGCTTGAGGCAAGCCAGAAAGGCTTCAGTAGTGAGGTCTGACACTACTTCAAGATGAACTGCTCTGGTGCAGAAACAAACAAAAACACAGAGGTAAGTCTTCACGACGACTGGTCGTCGGGTGTGCCCTTTCTTCATGAGAAACGGACCAGCAAAATCGATTCCAGTCTTGTCAAAGGCTGGACTTGGGATTACTCGAGCTCTAGGCAACTGTCCCATTTGTTGTGTCTCCAGTTTGGCTGCCACTTTCCTGCAAACCACACAACTCCTGCATACTTTCCTGGCGAGTGGACGTGCTCCCAAAACATGTGCTCTGCTACCGGCATGAGATAAGAGTAATGAAGGACCACAATGACACAAGGATACATGGAGAGAACGAAACATCAGCTGAGTAAGGACATTTTTACTGGCTAGAATAGGTGGATGCTTTTGTGATAGAGCCAATTGAGAATTGGAAAGACGACCACCAACAACCAGCAACCCAGCTTCTCCAAGAAATGGATTAAGAGCGAGTTAAATTTTTGAGAGGTTTACCACGTGATAATTGCTGACGTTCTTCAGAAAAATGTCGATCCTGAGAGCGTGCTAATAAATGTTGTTCGGACAAAAGAAGTTCCATAGCTGATATAATGTAGGAGAGAGTTGAGTGTTCTTGTTAGCTCGCTTAAGCTTGAGATTAGAAATGAATCTAAGAATCCAAGCATTCACCTTTAACAGCTTATCATAAGTTTCAAATTTCTCTTCAATCCACTTGGTGGAAGTGCAACTGACAATGTTGCACACAACTGGCTTTGCTTCAGGAATACTGGCTGGAAGTGAGATTGGTTGTGGAGGCCACTGAATGGGGTTCGTACGTAGCCAAAGCAGACCATTCCACAGGTCATGGTTCATAAGGTCTTGTGGGAATAAACCTCGTGATGCGCAATCAGCAGGATTGCTTTCTGTCGGAACATAATTCCAAGATGTGGGAGGTAAACTGTCCAGAATGCTCGATACTCTGTTAGCCACAAAGGTTTTAAACTTTCGTGGGTTTCCATCCAACCAATACAACACAATGGTGTTATCACACCAAGCATAAGTGTCACATAATGGAATGTCAAGTGCTAGCCTGGTTGTGGTTAAGAGTTTGGCTAGCAGAAGCTCCACATAATTCCAGTTTAGGAATAGACAACTTCTTCAATGGGGCGACCTTGGTCTTAGCAGTTACCAAGGATACTGTGGGAGGGTTGTCGCTGTAGGTTGCTCTGACATAGATGACTGCTGCATATGCATTTTCAGAAGCATCTGAGAAGCCATGGAGCTGGATAGTGTCTGGAGTTGAACTATTTCGAAAGTAACAGCGTGGAAGTAACTTTCCTTTAAGCAGTGTGAGTTGTTGTCTCCATTGTCGATGCTGTCTTGATAGTTCAGCCGGAATTTCCTCGTCCCATGAGAGTTTGAGTCCCCAGAGTTGTTGGAACATAATTTTCATGACAATTAGAGATGGAGCTAGCCAACCAAGGACATCAAATGTTCTGGCAATGTCGGAAATCACTCCTCGCTTGGTCGGTGTTATTGCCTTGGGTTCACCTACAGACACACTCATAGTATCTGATATAGAATCCCACACCATACCTAATGCCTTGGGGTGTTCGGACGAATGGTCATCAGTCAGTGACTTTGTTGGAATTTTTTCATGGAGAGTTGAATCTATGTTCTGCAATACTTGTGTAGAACTGCTTCGCCACTTGCGCAGATCGAAGCCTCCTTTCAATAAGAGTTGCCTTAGCTGTTGTTGGAGTTGAAGGGCCTCTTCAGGTGTGTTGGCTCCAGCTAACAAGTCATCAACATAGAAAGAAGAGAGCACATGAGACTTAGCCAGGGGGAAAGCATCACCGAAGTCATGGGCAGTTTGCTGCAGAGCTTGAACTGCTAGATAGGGAGATGATGCTACTCCAAACGTCACTCGAGTCATCCTGTAGTCTTGGATTGGTTCATTTTTCTATGCTCTCCACAGGAAACGATGAAAGTCTCTATCTTTCTCTGCCAACTCTACTGCCCGGTACATCTTGCTTATGTCGGCAGATATGGCAACAGTATAGGTGCGAAAGCGAAGTAGGATCTTATCAATGGCATTGAAGAGAGTAGGTCCAGTTAGTAACATGTCATTGAGTGATACATTGGATGTGGTTTTTGCACTTGCATCAAAAACCACTCTCAACTTGGTTGAGGTGCTGCTGGCCTTAGTCACACTGTGCATAGGAAGGTAATAGTGTTCACTGACCGGACTGTTCATGGCTGTCTTCGGAACTAACTCCGCATGACCCAGATCAAGATACTCTTGAACCACTTGTTGAAATGCAGCCCACTTCCCTTTTCTGAAGATTGATCTCTCATTTGCTTCAAATCGTTGAAGAGCCTGCTTCCTTGAGTCTCCGAGAGAGAAAATGCTTGCCTTGCGAGGGAGTGATACCTGGTATCTGCCTTCAGACAAGTACACATGATTGTCATTGAAATGTTGCACGACTACCCTTTCTTCAGACGTAAGACTGGTAGTCAGACTTGAGGCTTCCTCAGTCTCCCAGAACTTGAGAAGTAGTGAATCCATGGTTTCACTGGCGGAGAGGTTGCAGACAGGAACTGGTAGAGCTGGAGGGGAAGAGTGATCAGGTGTGTATCTTCCAATAATTGCCCAACCAAAGACGGTATTTCTAGCAGTTGGCTCGTCAGGGTTTCCTTTCTTTGTTTTCTGGTTTCACTATGTCTTGCCAAGCATCACAACCAATGAGGAGGTCCACTCTGCCTGGTTTGTCAAATGTTGGGTCGGCAAGATGGAGTGCTTTGATATAGGTGAGCTTCCGAACCCCAGTGGCATCTTGGAGTGGTAGATTGCATGTCACCTTGTTGACCACCACAGCTCTGAGAGGGATTCTGGGGCTACAGACATGAGTGGGAGAAAGAGTTACATTCACAAGACAATTACTGTAACCTAAATTAACTCCCTGAACACCAGATAGGGACAATTGTTGAGGAATCTTTTGCAGATTAAGACATTGCACCGTCCTGCTGGATATCAATGACACCGATGATCCAGAGTCTAATAAAACCCTGGCAATAAGCTTCTTGCCCGAGGGTGCTTCTAGCATGACTTGAGTAGTCATCATCAAATTGCGCTTGAGGATAGGAGATGGCTCCGAAGCAATGGTGTTGAATGATCTACCTTCTGTTTGTGATGGGAGCGGCGCTTGTGATGGAAGCAATGGTTGAGATGGAAGCGAAGGTTGAGGTGGAAGTGTCGGTTGTGATGGGAGTGGTTGAGGTGGTTGAATGGTTTGAGGAGGACTCTCGGACTGATTGACAGCTGGAGTTGACTCTCGATGAAGAGAGGTGTGATGAAGTCTAGAGCACTTCTTTGCAGCGAGTGCTACTCAGGCATTCCTTAGTCTTATGACCGTAGCCGAGACAGTTGAAACAGCGATGAGCTGTTTTCACATGAGTTGCTCGATCTTCTATAGACATACCATTGAACGTTGGGCACACATATAAGCTATGTTTCTCTCCACTGCAGAGAACACAGTTGTGCCGAGAGGATGAGACTTGAACTGGTGCAGGTTGGCTGTGGTGTACAGCAGCTTTACTTTCTTTTGTTGGTTTAGCTTTAATTCCTGTTTATGAGCTGGAGTGTCCATGTCTGGTAGAATCTCAGCCCTTTCTTCTAAGAACTCAAGCAGTTTCGTGATAGGTAAGACATCCTTTGTGTGTTTGGTATGTTGTTCCCAGGCTGTTTGAGTGATCTTGGGCAATTTGTATGCATACAATGAAGTGAGAAATGAACAAATGTCATACTGACCCATGTTCTGGAGTCCTTGAAGGCTGTTGCGTGTTCTGTCAGTAAGAGCTCGAAAGTCACCTTTGCTCTCCTTGGTGAGTGGAGTCCAATCCACTAATGACACAGCATAATTTTTGTGTATTAGACAGCGTTTGTCATACCTTTGTTTCAGCAAAGCGATCATGTCTTCATAATGATTTTCAGACTCGATGGCGCTGAAAAGAAGAGGTGAGACTTGAGGATCTTTAATGGCACTTCTCAAATATGTAAGTTTGTGAGCTTGACTCAAATCATTGTTATCATGGATGGCAGCCTGAAACTGGTTCCAGAATGCTGCCCACTTCATGGGGTCTCCACAGAATGTAGGGAGAGCAATCTTAGGAAGCTGTACTTGAGATGCACAGCTTGAAGAGCTACTTCCACTGCTGCTCACATCGAGTGAAGTTGCAGGAGACTTGTCTGTAGCAGACAGTTGAGTGATAGCTGAAGAAAGTTCCAACAGCAATCTTCGTATCAGGTGATCCCTGGGTATTGATGAGCGATTGAGTTCAGCTTCAATTTTGCTGAACCTTTCCACGACTGTAGCAATGGATTCACCATAAGACTTGTCAGAAAACTCGTTGATTGTCTGTTCAATATCCTGCACTTGACCACGTAGAGAGAGAGTATCATGATAAGTGGAGGCAAGAGTTAACAGTTCATGAGCAAGTAAGTCAGCCTCTTCATAGGCATCCAAATGCTTGGCTAGAGTTTGTTCTTCTTCATCTTTATTGATGGCATTAGAATAATTGTCCACAATGTCCTCGTGTATCTGCAGGTATGTATCGTTTGCTGACTTCAGAGAAGAAATGTATCTTTCCAGTTGAGGAATGTTCAATGCATCCAAATCTGCCCGTTGAGTATCTTGCAGTTTTTTGAGAACCCTAGTGATGTTTCCTGCTTGTCCTGCTCTTTTTCTCTTTAGATTTTCCATCTTCAAAGATATGTGAACACAGTAAGTTGCTGAGACTTGAGAATTGAGATGAATCTGAGCTGTAGAACTGATCGAATTAGTAATCCGGCTCGAAGGACCAGTGAATTAGACCACCGACTTGACCCAACCGATGGTTAAATAATCTGACGAAAAGCTACCTTTGACTGGGTTGTAAATTCCAGCCGTTTGACTCGCCTTCAGAATTAGTCCAAGTGTATACAATTTACGAAATAAATATCATTAATAGTAAATTACAAGAACAACATCAAAGGCAGTCGGTGAGCACAAAAAGAACCAGTAGAGGTAGTAACCTTCCAAAATGAGAGATGATAATAGAGAGAGAAAAGTCCAAATCATAAAGTTTAGAGAGAGAACCAACAACTGAACAAGGAAGAGAAAGCAATCAGTATAAGAGAGTAATTCTAACAGTAATTAGTGTGAGAGACAGAAATACGAATACTAGTGAGTGAATGAAAGCGTGAACTAGTTCAAATGTAAATTAGTATTTATGATCATAAGTTAGTTTTCATGCAGTGGCTTCAACACTAATTGAAGTGATAAAAATGTTTTATCATTCATGCTCACAAAGAATGACAGATGAACTATACATAATCAACATAGAAAAATAATTTCACGTTCATTATGATGATACATTGTAAAGTTGCAAGTGTATGTTTGTCTGATATTTTATTTGTGTCATTTTCTCAAATGAACACAAATTTCATGCTTTAATGTTTTCCTATAGTAGTGCAAAAGACATAAAAAATTCCCTTTTTATCCAACCACATAGTTTCACCTCCTCTTCCCTCTCCCACTTAGCTATTTTGGTAGGAAAAGTATAAAGCACTTATTTTAATGAACTCAGAATTTCATATGTAGCAAAGACAAGCCAGCTAGTACTCTTTGCTCTATTTTTAAGTAAGATTTCCCCATGTCACAATCTATGATCTAGTGAAACAAGATGTCCTATGTACCATATATATTTATACTTTTACACAATATCTGAATGTTATATTCAAGTTTTACTCACTTCACTCAACTCAACATGTGTAATAAATATAACACAAAGCAAATTGAATTCTATAAATACTATCTAAACAAATTGAGTATCCAATTCAACTAATTGAACCAACATGTATTGATCTTATTTACATTTGTAATTTCAGACTATTTTAAAACATGAACACAATTGAGACATGATTCTATACTAACTTTGCTTACAATTTTACTATTATTTCTCAATGATAAAACACATGTTAGTGGCTTTATCAAACTAATAAACACACAATTTTTCATGAATAAGCTATTCAATGTTGTAGCACATTTTTGTATTAAAAATATTTTGTGTCATATTAATTAAAATATTAATACATACAATATAGTAAAATTAAGGGGAAATAACCATGTTTGTTACTATAAGTATAGCTAATAACTCAAAAAATACATTATTATTTGAGAAAATATATGCAACACATACTTACCATCTAATCTGTAATACTATTAATATATTTAATATGATTATTACTAACTTTGTGATATATTATACATATGAATCTCATTTGTCCAGCCATCAACATCTTGATATCGTTTATCCTTAGTAAATTGTGATCCATACTGCAGTTCACCTGATGGTGTGCCATAGCCACCAATGACAATTAATGTATTATTATGATGTATCATTTGACAAAAATATTTCCTCATGGGTCCACTATCATGTTGTGGTGAGAGTTGCGACCATGTCATAGATCTTGTGTCTAGCTGATGTAATGAAGCATAGAATGATGTATCATCAGAACCACCAAACAAATAAAGAATATGATCTGAATAAGCTGTTGCACAGCCACATATTCCAGGAGGTGGAGTACCAGTTGTAGCAAGTTCTTTCCAGGATTCTGTAGAGCACTCATAAATTTGAACTACCTTCTTCAGTTGTATTCTATTGTTATTAAAGTTGTCCACATAACCTCCATGAATGTAGAGTTGGTCAGTACTTGCTGAGGCATTAGCTGATGTTCGAGGTGAAGGTTCATAATGACTGAGAGGCTGATCTAAAAAATAAAATCATTAGTGTAATAATAGAATATACATTTACATTGACACACAAAATAGTAATATTTACAATAAATAATATATTTAATTACTTCGTAACATTATTATGTTGTTAATGTTTTTAATATACTTTTGATCTTTGATTGGCATTACATTTAAAATCTATTACTATTGATAATTGTCCAGCATCTTGATGATACTAATATCTCTTAAAAGTACTCAGTTTATCTCAAAGTTCACTGGCATCAGTTGTGACAGTCTATGGGAAAGGGGGCACTTCACTCAAACAAAAAAAATTGAGTTTTTTATGCTAATAAAGAATATGCAGAGAAACTGGCAGTTGAACTGGGCTGTATTCAGCAAAGCAATTAAACTACAAATCGAGAAAACATAAATTGAATTTCCACTTCCGGTATAATTAATGTTTCCGTATACTTAACGGCGCACTCCGCATACGCAATTGAATCGTACAGCCGCTTTTTAACGGCGACTAACTAAGTTTGCGTAGAGTTCTTTTTAGCTTTCAGAGCGTCTCACAGCCTGTCTTGTCGGAATCCTTGGCTACTCTACTCCATGTAGTGGTAAACATTCAACCAGAGGTAAGCTGTAGATTGCTTGCACTATTCTCAAAGCCATGCAGTTTTTTTAGCTGCTTGTTTGAAACTCCGCCCATTCCCCGTTTATTGTACTTCTAGAACGAGAGAGAATAAAAAGTAGCTTGTCTTTCCAAGGCACGGCACGCTTGGGATCTTTTAAGTTGTTTCGGCATTTGAAATTTGGCATAAACTTAGAGTAAGGGTCACTAAGACTAATTCTGCAAAAAACAAAAATAGGAGAAAGAAAGAATTTTTCCTATGACTTACTTTTGGAGCCTATATCTCAATTTCAATTTTTAAGTGAAGTGCCCCCTTTTCCCATAGACTGTCACAGTTGTCAAACAAGTAGTCATTTTCTCTACCTAGCCAAGCACATGCAGCCAGTAACCACAAAGTACAAGAGCAGTTGTCAAAACAAATAATTGAATGCAGATAAGAGTTGTTACAACAATTCTACTTGTCATATTTAGATTTTATGCTTTATTGGATACTGTTTTATGAACTCCAATAAAGCATAAAATCTAAATTTGTGCCTGTTTTCAACTGATATTTAGTATTAGCAATAATGTATGTTTATTATAACATCAGTGAATAATACACATTCTGTTAATTATGTTTCAGTGAAGATGTTGGAAATGCAATGAAATAAGGGAGTATAGCTTGAATTAGGTTAAAATAATTCTTAAAAATTACAGAATAAGGAGATAAAATAGGACAGAAAATCGAAAATTTGATATTTGAAGTGAGAGAAGTTTGAAAAAAAGGGCAAGTAAAATTTTCTCGAAACACGAGTGATATTAATTAAAATCTCCGCTTTTTCTGTCAATGTTATCATTATATATATTTGTCAAAAATGTATTCCACCCTGATTCCGCCTACAGTTATAATTTAAATTCATTTGGCAAATGAAGCATTGCCTAGACAATAAATGCTTATTGGATAAAAGTTCTACAAGGTTGTGGCTAGAGTAATCAGATCATTGTTTCAGTACTGTTTCATATTTCAATATTTAACAATGTATTCTAAACAAATTCAATTGATATAAAATATCCGTATATTTGACTGAATATTTATAGCTCAATAGAAATAATAGAAAAGTTGTTAACCTAATAATTGATTGCCTTACATGTAACTGTAGTTGTGAATGACTACATTTTAACATCACACTGGATAGAGGACAATTTACCTTTATTATAGGGGCCAGGATTGGCTTCTACATCTCCACATAGTAATAATAGTTTCTGTTTTAGTGAAGTAGTTCTGGAATGAATTTCTTTTAAGATATTTATTGAACTATTCCAAATGGACCAGATCAGTGGGAGAGATTGCATTTCTTCTTTGCAATTTGTCTTTGGTTGTTTTATTATAGCATAGAATTTATTCGAGTTAGTTTTTGTTTTCCTTCTGAAAATCCAGATCATTGTGATGGCTATTAACAGATATTGAGTGTTAGAGAAACATTGAGGTTGATTGATATATGAACAACGAGTCTCCCAGAGCGTTGATCTGTGTAGTCTTCTGCTGGTATTTTCCCAGTGTGCAGCTGGATAACGATGGCGACCCATTGCTGAAGCTTAAAAAAATACACAAATTACAATAAAAACTTGCCAATTATAGCTCAATGATTAATTTAGTCACTATATGTAAAATACATGAATTACTCAAAAAATAATCAATAATTACTAAATGAGTAAACTTTTCAGGTAGAGGATAGGGCTAAATGTCCCATGGCACAGGTCTTTTAGCCCTAATTCTATTGGGAAATGTGGCAAAAGTAAGAAATGTCCTAAATGCATGATGACAGGAAAATTAAGTGTTTTTTTAAACTTATATTTAGTATCATTATTATAGAATTTTGAAAGCAATCACCTTTCAAGCACTTTGATGAAGCTAATTATTTAGTAATTTATGTTCATTTGACACTTTTAAGGGTGGCCACACACCGCCCACGCAATTTTTACCTGGTTGGTTGCTAAGCACGATTCTGCTACTTTCTTTATTTGCAGGGCTACTCTACTATACTAGAAGGATAAAGTACCTGCCTAAGATACTGCATACCGACTTTGGAGTGAATCTGAAGAAAATATCATGGCCCCGATGTAAAACTTTGAAACAACTTTTTGGAGCAGTGCGGCAAGTTGGAGCTCCAGAATTCGGTACGCAGCTAGCCAAGACGATACTCTAGGGCAAGACAACAAGTGTTTTTTCTTTTCAATATTACTTAATGATTTATTTACATTTTTTTCCTTTTATAAGATATTGAAAAATTCAAATTGTGGTGCCCTTCTTTTTTTTGTGTTCTACACGTGTGCAAAAAATATAGTCATTCTCATTATTTGATTCCAAGAAAAACTGATTCAAAATTGGATACTTCTATTCCACTCGCAATTCATATGAAATAACCCCTCCCCCATATCTCGTACTACGAGTACGCGAGCAATTATTTTTTCAATTAGTTTGCATTGGTTCTAAAAAGAGCCCGCCTATATCAAGAGTAAACAAACATCAATACAACAATAACAAGAGAGTCAGAAGAGAGAGCAGTTTATTGGAGATAGCCAGAGGTGAAGGTATTAGATCTTCGCAGCTTGAGAAGTCTTCGCTCCGCAGAAATCGAGCCTGGTGGATCCATCCGCTTGAGTTCAGGTGCGTAGAGTCCGGAGAACGGCTACTGGAGGAGAGGCAGCCTGGTGCACCTTGCCGAGTGAGCTCAGACGATGTATGGAGAGTTGCTGTAAACGAATATGAGACAACAAGAAGCTAAACTAAAACACCACAACTTCGCAAAGTATACTTCTGCTAGGCAATTATTTCTGCTGGCGTAGAATGGTGGGGTATTGGCGGGGAATAAATTAATGTCCGGATCTACAGGCGGTGTGCGTTGCTATGTGCGGCCACCCTTAAGTGTACTTGCTGTAAATGAAGGTAATTTTTCAGTAAGAATTTTTATCATTGTATTATCCTAGCCAAGCAGAAGCAGCTGCTAACCTCAAAGTTCAGAAGCAGCTGTCAAAACTAATAATTGCTGCAGTCAACCTCAAGACAAGTGCTGCTATAAACTATTCATTACAATTTCATTAGTAGTATTTATGAATGTAGTATTTACTATAACTCATAAAATAAGGAATAGAACAGGTTAAACATGCTATATTAGTTGGAAAAGTACATACTCAAACATGGGTTGTAAGTTCTTTAAAAGTAAACCAATTGAATATTTATTAATATAGGTTAAAACTGACATTTAAAAGTTTGGATATCAAAAAATAAATGCTACCTAATAAAATAATATTAAATATTATGTGGACACTATCAAGTGGACACAATAGGTAGATGCAAGTTAATTAAATATTTATTTAGTAGAGAGGAAGGAAGGAGTGAGTAGGTAGACTCAAGTTAATTAAATATTCATTTAGTAGAGAGGAAGGAAGGAATGAGTAGGCAGACACAAGTTAATTAAGCATTCATTTTGTAGAAGGGAGGAGGGGAGTGAGTAGGTGAAAGTTAATTAAATATTCGTTTAGTAGAGAGGAAGAAAGGATGTGAGTAGTCAGACACAAGTTAATTAAACATTCATTTTGTAGAGAGGAAGGAAGGAGAGAGTACACAGAGGTAAGGTAAATAAAGATTTATTTAGTAGAGGGAGAGGAGAGGAATGAGTAGGTGTGTGAGGGAACCGGGTCAGTCAGGGTTAACTGAAGTCCACAGGATCGAAGCTATTCAGGGTTAACTGAATACTTGAGAGTAGGCTGCCACCAGAATTGCTGGGGCTGCCCAATCACCTGGAGGGTTAACTCTTAAGGTGTATAAAGAGTTTAATCTTTAAACAAGGCAGAAAATACAACAACTGAAATGGTATGAGGAAAACTTGTGTATATAACTAGAGGTAAGGATGAGGGAATGCAATACAAGATGTGAAGAAAATCTTTGAATAAATGGACACAAATGTAAATGAACACAAAGTTTGAATGTATTTAGAAACAGGATAAGAGTGGTTAAACATAAAATAAACATGGGAAAATACACAGAGAAACCAAACCATAATGCAAAATATAAACTAGTAAATCTAATTAGAAATAAGAATAATATAACAACTAGTTATAGTTCAATGCAGTTCTAATAATGTAGTGACTGTTGCACTACAATGTAGATGGAAGTTAATTAAATATTCATTTAGTAGAGGGGTCTAGTGATAGAAGTTATATTTCTCATAGCTCAATTGATAAGTGGAATCTCAAGAAGCATCAAGCTAGTTGAAGTGAACTGTGATCACTGTCAAACTCAAGATGACTGAAGCTAATAATTAAATGTCTTGAAACCATGAATATCATTAAAAACTCATAATTGTCTCTTCTTATTCAACTCTATCTTCATTTACTAGAAGTAGGTGGGGCTATGAATATCTTTAATTTGAATGAGGGATACTTGCAACCTCGTGAAGCCACACCCTAACTTTGCCTGTGCTTGTACCCATGAAATATGTGTATATATGAATATTTCTGAACAAATACTTTAGTGTAATAACGAATAAATAAATTGTACTCTCTATGCAAATAGAGTAAATATTGTTTGCAATGTCAATTTTTTTTTGCCTAAAACAATTAATATTATGAATTAAATCTGTAGATAAATTACTCACTGCATACTCTGCATTTATAAAGTTTATCTCTGATTGATCCTGAAATGATAGAATTTAATATGAACTCACTGAAATTATTTGTGTTCGTTTGCATCAAAGTTCAAATATGAAGTGTACTGGTTCTCAAAAATGATGAATACATAAATATTATGCCAATATTAGCTAGCAAGTGAAGTGAGCGAGATACTATCAGAGATTCTTAGTATGCTTAGTTGTTTATACCGTGCCCAACACCACTAATAAGAATATTCACTGCCCGAAAAGTGTCCATTGACAACCAAAACAAAATCGTAAATTAGTGTACAATGTGTTGATAACTAGTTTGTTAACCTCTACAGCCTTGTAAATTTTTTGTTAACTCTAAATACCAAGACAGTTTATGGATTTTGTTATGGTTGTAAATTGACTCTTTTCACCCTGTGATTTTTTAATGACTGTACTATCCAAAGAAATTTAATTATTTTAATATTGGAATTAGGCTGTTCCTGAATTTTGTAGAAGCAATTAGGTCTTACAAACTAACAGGAATTAACTGTATTACATTAATTGAGGCGGTACATTATCTTGGTTAATGTGCTGTTCTTCATAGCTGTTCTTACTAAACTCATTAAATATGTCAAGTCACCAAAAGAAGTCTTGCGTGGGCAAATGTATGTAAGAAAGTGTACATAGAGTGTTGTATGTAAGAGAGTGTACATAGAGTGTTGTATATAAGAGAGTGTTCATAGAGTGTTGTATGTAAGAGAGTGTACATAGAGTGTTGTATGTAAGAGAGTGTACATAGAGTGTTGTATGTAAGAGAGTGTACATAGAGTGTGTTGTATGTAACAGAGTGTACATAGAGTGTTGTATGTAAGAGAGTGTACATAGAGTGTTGTATGTAAGAGAGTGTACATAGAGTGTTGTATGTAAGAGAGTGTACATAGAGTGTTGTATGTAAGAGAGTGTACATAGAGTATTGTATGTAAGAGAGTGTACATAGAGTGTTGTATGTAAGAGAGTGTATATAGAGTGTTGTATGTAAGAGAGTGTACATAGAGTGTTGTATGTAAGAGAGTGTACACAGAGTGTTGTATGTAAGAGAGTGTACATAGAGTGTTGTATGTAAGAGAGTGTACACAGAGTGTTGTATGTAAGAGCGTGTACACAGAGTGTTGTATGTAAGAGAGTGTACATAGAGTGTCGTATCAAGAGAGTGTACATAGAGTGTTGTATGTTGGAGAGTGTACATAGAGTGTTGTATGTAAGAGAGTGTACATAGAGTGTTGTATGTAAGAGAGTGTACATAGAGTGTTGTATGTAAGAGAGTGTACATAGAGTATTGTATGTAAGAGAGTGTACATAGAGTGTTGTATGTAAGAGAGTGTACATAGAGTGTTGTATGTAAGAGAGTGTACATAGAGTGTTGTATGTAAGAGAGTGTACATAGAGTGTTGTATGTAAGAGAGTGTACATAGAGTGTTGTATGTAAGAGAGTGTACATAGAGTGTTGTATCTAAGAGAGTGTGCATAGAGTGTTGTATTTGTTGCATAAATAAGAATATTTTGGAGCCTAGTAACTATATCAGCTGCATATTAAATAAAATATAATTTATTATTCTAGCTTCTTAAGTTTCCTCCAAGTTTCTTTTGCTAGTAACAAAATCTTGTTAAAAAAATAAGCATTAAAAGTTTTCCCAATACTCAATTCAAAAACTTGGCCATGCTCCAGTAGCTTGTCTTTTGTCAGGAGCTGCTAGTAATTTAGATAGTAGAAATTTTGGTATACACAGTGGCTTGCCTACCATTTGTGCAGAAGCACAGCCAGTATTTAAGGCAGTACCAGTGGCTACTGACTGGCTATGAATATGCTTACTTGATGAAGTGTTGCACAGCTTCAATAACTTCATCAAAGACTTACTACAGTTTTCTGGTAGAAAAATTGAGCATTACTAGCTATATAGCAAATATTTTTTATTGAGTATAATAGCAATGCATTATACCAACGAGTTTATCTACATTTGTAAGTACACTTACCTCTTGGATGAATCACTATGAGAGCCACACCCACACTTGCAGTGGTTGTCAGCAATGTGTTAGTACTTCAGAACAGTTCTTGATACTTGATAGATAACAATTGCTTGCTATTCAAGACAATAAGAAATGGAATTAGACGTTTCACAAATTCAGCTTCCAGATCATGCCAACCACCATCATTGATAAAGTAAAAATACAAATGCCATGAAAAAATTCTGAATCAAACCTAAGAGCTAACCTTCACCAAACAAGTTATTAAACACCGTCCACAGCCTACTATTTGAGGTCCACACCTTTTTTTAGACTGCTCGAATAAACGTAGCACGTAATAAGAAAAAAATTTCGCATGCCTTCACCAAATTTGCTAGGACTTCTGTAGTTTTGTGTAATGGCATCAGTCAGTGTTGTTGTTTTTTAACTAGATGACTATCTTCAGAGTAGCCTACTGTTATGCCCACTACAACATTCAAAGCACTCTCAGTCTTGCAGAAAGCTCTGGAAACTTTAGAACTAATCATCTTGCGAACATGTTATTATAATATATTAGTCACCCACAAATGCATTTTCACTGACAGTTGTAACCTCGCTCTATTCAATTAAGTCACCGTTGCTCAACATTCATTCATTATAATTAATCTTAGGAAAACACTGTCTATCATGTGCAGCTAAAAGCAGACAATCTTTGCACAACTATATTTTTAAGCATCCTCAATTGTAATGTACCTAATCCTACTTCTTGAAAATTTGAAGTGTAAAGCTAAGCCTTCTAATACATTAACTCATGATGTAGTGACTTGAACTTGTTGTGTTGTTAAAGTGTCTGGTAGCATCAGTACATACAACCAGTTCAAAAATAATGTTGTTAGTCCTACGTGGATGCTCTGCATATAAATCTTGAGTAATTATAACTATACCGCACTTTAGAGTTCTACTAAGATACTGCATCTAGATACGCAATGGTTTCAATTTTGAGAGGTTAGATAATTGGCGAGCGAGCGTAGAGAGCGAGACACTTACAGGGGTAACACAATTTGAAAATCGGGGATGTTTATTGGCGAGCGAGCGTAGCGAGCGAGACAGTATTAGGGGTGGATAATGCAAAATCGGGTATATGTTATATGTATTATACTAGTGGTGTGCTTGAGCACAAATGGCGAGCGAGCCTAAAAACACTATTGTTAAATTTGATTTTAACAACTAACACTCAAGCTATTAAATAAAGTCGAGTTTTTAAATTACGTATGAGGTAAAGGGGTTTCAATGTCATAGTAACCGCTCCCGCAACAGTTTGAATTGAAAAAGAAGCAACAAAATCAAGTCACGTTATTTAAAATTTTCTTTGTGATATTCTTAATAGTAGTTGTAACGCACAATACTTTCACACAACTGAACATACCTAAGCAAGACTTACCTTCGTGGTTAGTCTAGTGGACAACGCATTTTTGAGTAGGGCTTATAACTGTGACAAATAGCGCATTAACTTACCACCGCCACTAACTCGAATAGAAATGGAGCTCCCATAAGATTTTGAGTTTTAACTGCACCCGCAAAACAATTCAAAGCCGTAAACAATTCAATTTCTAAGGTGATGCGGGTAATGGTCGCTAAACCGGAGGATTCTGTTTAGTGAAGTTTGGGACGGGGTCGAACGCGGAGCGAACACAAAAATACGGAGGGTCAAAGTACAAAATGACATACATACGTCCATATATATAAACTAGTGGTGTGCTTGAGCACAAATGGCGAGCGAGCCTGATAGTTAGGTAACATAAAATGTTACTATGTTTTAGCTTACTTCATGCAAACACTATAATAGCAGTTATGACATTTGATTTCAGCAAACAAATACAAAATCATATTATTTTTATATGAATGATTTAACACTGAAGCTACTGAAAATAAGGCCCAGTTTTTAAATTTCGCATACAAGGTAAAGGGATTTCTGTGCCGTAGTAACAACTCTCAATTGAAGGAAAAAAACAACAACAAAACAATACACGTTATTTAAAAGTTTTCTTTGTAATATTCCTTAGCTAGTAACACACAATGCTTTAACACAACTGGACATGCACCTACACAGACTTACCTTCGCAGTAGTCTAGTGGACAATGTATTTTCAAGTAACTGTTGCACACGGCTTATAACCATGACAAAGAGCGCATTGACTTACCACCACCACTAACTCGAATAGAAATGGAAGTCCCTTAAGTTTTCACGTTTTAACTGCACCCGCAAAAGAATTCAAAACGGTAAACAATTCAATTTCTAGGGTGATACGGGTACTGATTGATAAACAGAGGATTCTGTTTAGTGAAGTTTGGGACGGGGTCGACAACCGAACTAACACAAAAACGCGAGGGTCAAAGTACAAAAATGCCTTACGTACGTCCAAACATAATACTAGTGATGTGCTTGAGCACAAATGGCGAGCGAGCCTAAAGACTATACTATTTTTATATGATTTTGACTTCTAACACTGAAGCTACTGAAAATAAGGTCCAGTTTTTAATTTTCACATACACGGTAAAGGGATTTCAGTGCCATAATAACAACTCTCTGCAACTGCTTGGAAGGAAAAAAACAACAACAAAACAATACACTTTATTTAAAAGTTTACTTTGTGATATTCATTAGCTAAGTAGTGGTTATAAGACACAATGCTTTGACACAACTGGACATGCACCTACACAGACTTACCTTCGCAGTAGTCTAGTGGACAATGTATTTTCAAGTAAATACTGTTCCGCACGGCTTATAACCATGACAAAGAGCGCATTGACTTACCACCGCCACTAACTCGAATAGAAATGGAAGTCCCTTAAGTTTTAAAGGTTTAACTGCACCCGCAAAAGAATTCAAAACGGGTAAACAAATCAATTTCTAGGGTGATACGGGTACTGATCGATAAACCAGAGGATTCTGTTTAGTGCAATTTGGGACGGGGTCGAACACATAACTAACACAAAAACGCGAGGGTCAAAGTACAAAATGACATACGTACGTCCATATATATAAATAAATAAATAAATAAAATAAACAAACATCCCCGATTTTTCGATTGTGTTTACCCCTGTAAGTGTCTCGCTCGCTACGCTCGCTCGCCAAATAATAACAAACATCCCCCATTTTCAATTGTGTTACCCCTGTAAGTGTCTCGCTCGCTACGCTCGCTCGCCAATTATGTATGTGGGATGGTACGTATGCCCTTTAAACGCGCGCGCGGGGAACTCTTTTTTCTCCTAAAAACACGGCTTTTTAGGCTTGACCCCAGTTTATTCTGAAATTACAGCATTAAGCAAGCCTTACTTTATACTTAAGCTCCAAAGTGTGAGAAAATTCCTGCGAAAATACTTGCTTTTCAAGAAACAAAAAGTTGATTCGACCGGTTACTATGGCATTGAAGACCCTTTTCCAGACTCAATTTCAAAACTTCGCCGTTTTATGGGGGGGATATGGAGTGCCGGTTGTTGGTTGTCAAGAGCCGTTGGTAGTCAGAATGCCGTAGTATTAATGCTAAGGAAGCTACTACTTCTCGAGGGAAGCTGAGGTAAGTACGTAATTCCATATTTGTTAGCTAAATATGCAAAATTAACTCTGGCCTTTCTTTTTTGTAGCTATGAGCTTGTCAACAGGACTGGTAAATTCAAATAGTCAGATTGGCTCAAATTTGGTGCTACAAAAGTTACCACAGCTCAAGAAAATGGGGTAAGAAAGTAATTTTGTATTTGTGTGCTAAAATTGATTGTCTTTTGTTTTTGTAGGTGAGAGCTTGTCAAGAATTCAAGGTAATTCAGATGGTCAAAGTAACTTCAATTTGATACTACAGAAGTTATCAATACTCAGGAAATTGAGGTAAGTAGTAATTCCATATTTGTTGGCTAAAATTACAAATAATAACACTGGTTTATTTTTTATCGTAGCTGAGAGCTTGTTCAAGAGTTACTGGTGATTGAGATTATCAGAATGGTTGATGTTTGATACCACAAAATTTACCATTAATCGGTAAGAGAGTGATTTTGTATTTGTTTGCTGAAATCAAAATGTCAAAACTGCTATTATAGTGTTTGCATGAAGTAAGCTAAAAATAGTAACATTTTATGTTACCTAACTATCAGGCTCGCTCGCCATTTGTGCTCAAGCACACCACTAGTTTGTATATATTATGTTTGGACGTACGTATGTCATTTTGTACTTTGACCCTCCGTATTTTTGTGTTCGCTCAACGTTCGACCCCGTCCCAAACTTCACTAAACAGAATCCTCTGGTTTAGCGACCATTACCCGTATCATCTTAGAAATTGAATTGTTTACCGCTTTGAATTGTTTTGTGGGTGCAAAAACTTACTGGAGCTACATTTCTATTCGAGTTAGTGGCGGTGGTAAGTTAATACGCTATTTGTCACAGTTATAAGCCCTACTCAACAGCATTTATTTTAAAATTCATTGTCCACTAGACTAACCACGAAGGTAAGTCTTGCCTAGGTATGTTCAGTTGTGTGAAAGTATTGTGCTTACAATACTACTAATATCAAATCACTGAAGGAAGTAATTTTTGTGTTGGTACATCAAGTGAACAAGTGTATGTGAAGGTGCTGTATGTTACAAGGACTGCTTAGCTGATGAAAAATCTTTACCTTTATTGACAGGTTAGGTTTTTGTCTCTGACCTATCTGATTTTTTGCCTACACAGTTACGTCTTGTGTAGTTATTGAGTCCATTTTCTAACTGATAGCATTCAAACGGCAAATTTACATTTAGTGTGTTTAAGGTTCGCTCGCCATTTGTGCTCCAGCACATCACTAGTTGATTTGGCGAGCGAGCGAAGCGAGCGAGACTGTATTAGGGGTGGATAATGCAAAATCGGGTATATGTTATATATATGTATGTATGTATGTATGGATGGTACGTATGCTCTTTAAACGCGCGCGCGGGGAACTCTTTTCTCCTAAAAACACGGCTATTTAGGCTTGACTCCAGTTTATTCTGAAACTACAGCATTAAGCAAACCTTACTTTATACTTAAGCTCCAAAGTATGAGAAAATTCCTGCTAAAACGCTTGTTTTCAAGACACAAAAAGTTGATTCGACAGGTTACTATGGCATTGAAGACCCTTTTCCATACTCAATTTCAAAATTTCGCCATTTTATGGGGGGATACGGAGTGCCGGTTGTTGGTTGTCAAGAGCCGTTGGTAGTCAGAATGCCGTAGTATTAATGCTAAGGAAGCTAGTACTTTTCGAGGGAAGCTGAGATAAGTACGCAATTCCATATTTGTTAGCTAAATATGCAAAATTAACTCTGGCCTTTCTTTTTTGTAGCTAAGAGCTTGTCAACTGTGACTGGTAAATTCAAATAGTCAGATTGGCTCAAATTTGGTACTACAAAAGTTACCACTGCTCAAGAAAATGAGGTAAGAAAGTAATTTTGTATTTGTGTGCTAAAATTGATTGTCTTTTGTTTTTGTAGGTGAGAGCTTGTTGTCAAGAATTCAAGGTAATTCAGATGGTCAAAATAACTTCAATTTGATACTACAGAAGTTATCAATACTCAAGAATGATGTAAGTAGTAATTCCATATTTGTTGGCTAAAATTACAAATAATAACACTGGTTTATTTTTTATCGTAGCTGAGAGCTTGTTCAAGAGTTACTGGTGATTGAGATTATCAGAATGGTTGATGTTTGATACTACAAAAGTTACCATTAATAAGGTAAGAGAGTGATTTTGTATTTGTTTGCTGAAATCAAATGTCATAACTGCTATTATAGTGTTTGCATGAAGTAAGCTAAAACATAGTAACATTTTATGTTACCTAACTATCAGGCTCGCTCGCCATTTGTGCTCAAGCACACCACTAGTTGTATATTATGTATGGACGTACGTTAGGCATTTTTGTACTTTGACCCTCGCATTTTTGTGTTAGTTCGGTTGTCGACCCCGTCTTAAACTTCACTAAACAGAATCCTCTAGTTTATCGATCAGTACCCGTATCACCCTAGAAATTGAATTGTTTACCGTTTTGAATTCTTTTGCGGGTGCAGTTCAAACTTGAAAACTTAAGGGACTTCCATTTCTATTCGAGTTAGTGGCGGTGGTAAGTCAATGCGCTCTTTGTCATGGTTATAAGCCCTACTCAACATTATTTACTTAAAAATGCATTGTCCACTAGACGAACCACGAAGGTAAGTCTTGAGTAGGTATGTTCAGTTGTGTGAAAGTATTGTGCGTTACAACTACTATTAAGAATACAAAGAAAATTTTAAATAACGTGATTTGATTTTGTTGCTTCTTTTTCAATTCAAACTGTTGCGGGAGCTGTTACTATGACATTGAAACCCCTTTACCTCATACGTAATTTAAAAAGGCTCGCTCGCCATTTGTGCTCAAGCACACCACTAGTACAGTGTACTGTTTAATAAAGGGTCAAGCTATGCAAGACTAGGAGTAGCTATGATATGTCTTAATTTGTAGGAGGCAATAATATTTTCATTAAATGGCATCAGTTAATATCTCAAGGTTTAAAAAATTTGTGCTTCGCTGTAAAAATGATGAGGAAACACTCTACCTAGAAATAACTATAGGCAGCAGCACCGCTCATAAACTATTCCTAGGGAACTATAAGAGAACTGGATGAGTTCCCACTCAGAATGCAATTAGAATACACAAGTCCTATTTTTATTTTAAGAGCAAGAATGAGAGCCAGGCAACTTTGATGGAAAGTTTTTTCAAGAGGAAGTGAGCACTATCTTAACTATCGACATTCTACCACACTCTTACGCGCACGATTGTCCAAGTGCAGTGCGCAAGTTGGGTCCATGTGACCACACCTTTTCGTACTTCCGTACGCGTTCAGTACTCTAAGGTGCTGCCAAGCGATTTGGTGACTTACAACCTAATTGATTTGGTCTACCCACGAGTCAGATAGTATTTGTTTCATTAGGATAAGAAACAATCCGTTAAATTGTAAATTATATATTTAAATAATTTGAAGAGTACTCCAACAGAATTAATACTGCTTACGTTAAGAAAAAACATAACTAACCTAAAATATGCTGTTATACTATGGATTTAGCAAATCATTACTTATCTAGTATGTTTTTTTCGTAATGTTTTACATCATATCGCAGCACATATTCTTAAACAGTGCTTCATTGTGCTGTCAATTGTTGGAATCTCTCACACCGACTCTCATATTTCAAGAAGTATAAACTAATTAGCTGCAGTCTTGCACAACATCCTATGTAGTCTATAATAAGCTGCAGTACTCCCATTTCATTATTTTATGTTTGTGTTCAGAATATGAGAATGGCATGATTTATTATTCTAATATATTATTATGTTTTGTCAAGTCTTTCAGTCACATGCAGTTACAATCTGACTGCTTCATGATATCTAAAACTCATTTAACTGTCAATTCATCTGTTCTTGATTTTAACATTTTTTCAGTGTCTAAATATTTTACAACCCTTCATGACACTCTGCTCAACTTTATAAAAAATTTATATGTTATTTGTATAAGTGAAATTTATGTGTTATTTTTGCCATTTGAACAAAGAATTGCTAGCAGTCGCATAATTATGACAGCCTCTATATTGGACTACAATTATCATATACTCTTATGATCACAAATTATGCATTTGGAAAATGATTTTTGATGAAATTTGATTGTGACTCTGGAATGCCCAATTTATTGCTATTGTATGCTAATAATATACAATCACCATCAAATCTCTTATGCTGAGTACTACATATCACTTAAATGGATGTGTGGTTTATCTTAATGATACATTCATCAAATGGTCTACTATGCCACAGCAATATATATCACATATATGGATGTATGACTTCAGCCCAAGCCAAACCTAACAATCTTAAGTGAAAGATGAGCAAACAAGTTTTGAACAATTATGTTTTTAAGCAGCCACAGCAGTAGCATGCCAGTGTACTTCAACTACTTGAAAATTTAAAGTGTTAATCTAAGCCTTCTACTACTTTAACTCTTGATGTTGAGAATTGATCTTGTGTATCCACTGCTTTGCTGGGAAGAGTTCTGGTGGCATCAGCATACTACCAGTTCAAAAGTAATGTAGTTAGTCATACCTGGATGCTCCGCAGGTAAAACCTAAGTAATTTAAAAAAAGGTGCACTTGGAGTTCAACTACACGCACATTACTGCTGCATCTAGATAAGGCTATGGTTTCAATTTTGAGAGGTTAGATAGGTTGAATAGCTTCTAAATTTCTACTCTTATAAACCCAATTTTCAATAATTGCAGTTACATTGAAGTCAGTTCATTAAAATTGCCACTATCTCATAAAAGGCCCAAGATAATCAACCAAACTTAAACATTTTTTGTATACTGTTGATAATTTTCCTAGAACATCTATATATCACCAGTGAGAGCAGAAATTCCTTAAGGCTGCAATCCCTTTCCTTATTCTAATATTTTACCATTATTTTTGCTGCATGTTCCATAGCCATTCCTCAAGTGCTGGCTACACTACTAAAACCTATGAATGAGGATGTTGTTAGCTAACTGATTTGTCAGCCACAACTGGAACCATACTATCCCACTGAGATCTGGAGGATGTTACTACGTATTTATGCAACCTGACTTATTCACAGAGCAGTTGTAGATGAAGGATTGATTTATGTAGGACTTGAAAAATAGCGATGATCTGTCACAATTTATGGGAGGCAATAATATTTTTTATTAAAATGGCCTCAGTTAAATTCTCTATGTTTTAGAACTTTGTATTTAGCGGTAAAAATGATATGCATACTTTTGTTTTATTATTGTATATCAAGAAATGACTAAATGTCTATCATTTACTCATCAATATAATGTATATCAATGTTGATAGCTCACCAAATTCAATTATCCAGTATAACAGCAGCAGCACCTCTCATAAACTATTCCAGGGGAACTATCAGATAACTGGAAGTGGTCCCACTCAGCACGCAATTAGCACAAATCCTGTTTTTATTATAAGAATACAGAACGAGAGCCAGTCAACTTTTAAATGGCTGGATTCTTTAACAGCAAGTGAGCACAGTCTTAATTTGGTAGCCTACTACCACACCCTTACTACAGAAAGGATTGTTCAGTTATACAGTGTGCAATTTGGGTTCGTGTGACCACACCTTTTTTCCTTCTTACGCTAGAAGGTGCCACCACCGAATTGACGACTTAAAAACAATTGATTTAGTCTATCCACTGGTCACATATTACTTATCATTTTAGGCTATTAAGAAAAAAATTGTCAAATTTTACGAATTTCAAATTTAGATATTCAAGAATACTTCCTCAGAATTGATACTGCAAGCTACATAAATAGTATTAAAAATATATATTATTCTTACGAAAAGAGCATAACTGCAACATAAAACAATGGTATCTACACTTCAATATGCAGCTTTATTATCTATTTAGTGAACCATTACTGATTTAGTATGTTTTTATAATAGTGTTTTACATCATATAGCAGTACATTATTCTTAATCAGTGCCTCGTTGACAATTATTGGAATCTCTCACACTGACTCTCATACTAAAAAAACAACTAATTAGCTGAATTCTTGCACAACATTCTATGGAGTCTGTAATAAGCTGGAGCACTTCCATTTCCATATTTGATCCTTGTGTTCAGAACATGAGAATGGCATGATTTATTATTCTAATATATTATTGTCTTTTGTCAAGTCTTTCAGTCGCATACAGTTACAATAGTTTGTTACATTGCATAATAATCATATAAACATTTTCTAACTGCTTGGTGATCTCTATAACTGGTCTATTCATCTCTTATAGTTTTTAACAACATTTTTCAGTGTCTAAAAGTTTTACAATCCTTCATGACACTCTGCTCAATTTCATAAGAAATACATGTATTTTGTGACAGCCTCTGCATTTGACTACAGACATTACATACTCTTATGATCATAAAGTATGCATTTAGGAAAGGATTTTTGTTCAAATTCGAACATGACTCTGGAATGCCCGATTTTTTGCTATGTATGCTAATATGATACAATCATGAAATCTCTTATGAGTACTACTTATCACTTATATGGATGTGTGATTTATCTTAATATGATACATTTATCAAATGTCTACTATGCCAGAGTAATACATATCACATATATGGATGTATGACTTAACAGCCGAAGCCAAACAATATTTGTTATAACCATCCTAAGTTAAAGATAAGAAAATAAGATTTCAACTTTTATGTTATTAAGCATCCATATCTATACAGGTGTAATCATACTTCTTGAAAACTTAATGTGTTAATTAACATGCCACACTTTGAGTTAGAGTAAGAGTACATTACTGCTGTATCTAGATAAGGCTATCGTTTCAAATCTTAGAGGTTGGATAGTTTTAATAGCATCTAAAATCCTCTTTTATATACTTGGTTTTCAACAATCAGCTAATATAATTGCCATATTGTTATGGAAGACCCAAGATAAGCATCTGGTCATAAACATTTTTTGTACACTGTTGATTATATTCCAAGAGCATTTCTATGCCATCTGCCATGTAGACATTACTTGTAGCTGCAAATTTCTTTCCTTATCCTAATATTTTACTATTATTTTTGCTGCATGTTCCACAGCCATTCCTTTGTTAGTAGCTAAGTGCATTGACAACCCAATCCATAACCAGAATTTCCCTCTGAGGTCTGGAGCTTTTTGAACTGATCTATGTATTAATGCCACATGACTTCTTCATAGTGTAGTAGTAGACAAAGGGTCAAGCTATGCAAGACTAGGAGTAGCTATGATTTGTTATAATCTATAGGAAGCAATAATTTTATTAAAGTGGCATCATAAGTTAACATCTGAACGTTTCTTAACTTTTTATGTGGCTGCAAAAGTGCTTTTGTTGTACTTAACAAAATAGAAGTTGATGATTATTTAACAAGAAATAAATGTGTATCATTTACTCAATATTATAATGCATATCAATGTTCATAGCTCACCAAATTCAAGTATCCAGTATAACAGCAGCAGCACCGCTCATAAACTATTCCTGGGAACTGTAAGATAACTGAAAGTGGCCCACCCAGCGCGCAATGGAATACACAATTTCAATTTCTGTTCTAACAGCAAGGACGAGAGCAAGGCTACTTTAATGACTATATTCTTCAGAGGAAGTGAGCACAATTGAAACTCGATCGCAAGTTGGGTCCATGTGACCACACCCTTTTCTTCTTTCGTATGCATTTAATACTAAGCAGGCGCTGCTAAGCGATTTAGCTGGCGACTTACAAACTATTGATTAGGTCTACACACGAGTTAGATATTTCTTAGGCTTAGAAGAAACATATTATTGTTAAATTGTAAATTACTTATTTAGATAATTTGAAGAATACTGGCCAACAGAATTTTACTGCATGTATTATGAGTACAACTAAAAATACAGAATTATTACACAAAAAGCATAACTACAACATAAAGCAATGGTATTTTACTTCAGTATGCTGCTTCATTGTAGATTTAATAAACCATTACTGATCCCGTATGGTTTTTATAATAGTGTTTTACATCATATACATTATTTTAGTGCCTCATTGTGCTGTCAATTGCTGGAGTCTCACACACTGACTCTCATGTTTCAAGAAATTACTAATTAGGTGAAGTCTTGAACAATCTCCTGTGGAGATTTTGTTGAGTCTTTAGTCACATACAATTGCAGAGACCTCATCTTTTAAAATATTTCCAGCAATTCAAAGATGTTGAGTTATTATTTAAAAAATCATTAAATTTTTATCCAGTTTAATTTGTTTGATGTAAAAATATATCATTATTAATATAGGCAACAGACCACTTAAGTGTAATAGACTGAAACATATTATTTTCGTGAGGGTTGGAGTGTAGTCTTGAAGAAGGTGGGGAGCACACTTTCATTCATCAGTTTATAGTTTTCAGTTTAAATTATTATTCATTATTTAATATTTTGTTAGACTTTATTTATTTATAAATTAGCGCTCCTTTTTTTAAAGTAATAGTAACATTTTTCCTGTTTAATAGCTTTACACATAAAGCTTAACCCAATGATTAGACTTCACGCCCAAGTTATTCTCATGAGTAACAAAAACCTACAATTTTTTTTAATGTTTATACCATCAAATAAAACTAGCAACACTCTGAATGACTCACACATTCAAATGTTATAGGTTATTTCAGTAGAATGTACAGTTCAGCAACTTAAGAAGATGAATAGTTTGGAAATTTCCACAATATGTTTTAGATTATGGATAGTTTAGAAGTATTGAGCATAAAACTTATAAATTTTTTTATTTATTTAAATTATTGGTTTATATATTTATTACATTGAACTATTTTTTTGATACTTTCCATTCATTATAGACTTTATATACAGTATGTTTTAATTTCTCTGATAAGTAGAGGCTGCAGCATCGGCTATATTTCTGGTAATTGTGGCAAACTGGAATTATTTCACTGTGACAAAATACAGTGAGCCACTACACAACTGTATATTCTAGAAGGTAATGTTCACTCATATACGCACACTAGTCAAAGTGAATTTGTATGATCATCTTTGAGCTGTTTTTCATGGATATAGGTTTTGAGTTCTAAACATGTGTTCCTCCAGATAGCATACCTAAACTGTGCTCTTTTTATATTGTCGTCAAAGCTTCTGAAGTTGCTAATAGATTACTGTTTTGATACTTGAGTTACTACTTTTTGATGCCAAAATTGTATTTCTAGCCTCAGTCATTGTTGTTCACACATTATGCAACTGACACATGAAGACTGTTACTGATGGATATTACAATTTGTCTTAATGATTGTACACAATTCAGCAAGCCAAGGCTAGCACTGTCGGTAATTACGGTATGTTATGCTCATAAATTGTCACATTGGTCATGGTGGTGGCTTAAATGACATGCAACTAAGGACAGCTGCTGGCATATCAATGACCATTCTTAATTGCAGCATCATATAAACTTGGAGTTATACAGAAGATGTAAATATCAGTGCTGTCTTCTGCAACAACCACCATTACACAATTCAACATAATATTATCTTTAGCTGTATATAGCCTGAGCTACTACAATAGTACCAGAATCCTTGTGAGTTGTCCTGTCTTCTAATAACATCTTCACTTGGAGATGTTTCATCGAGTGGCTCCTTGTCGTAACCTGTTATGATTGACTTGTTCCGTTAATAGTTAGTAAATGAAAAAGTTCAGATCAATTCAATCTTATGGAAATCATTACCAACTAAAGACAAAATTTTCCACATTCCCTCAAATTCTACTCATATCACAATAATTGTATTACTTCAAACATTTACTTCGAAATAATACGTTTATATACATTAAATATATAGTATTATCATTGGATTACTGTATATAAACTAGAAATGAAAACACTAGTCAATAACACATAGAAATGAATATAAATGAAAAATGATAGATTTTGCATGCTAATTTAAATGTTATAAGGTTAATTGCAGTACTTTTTTCGTAATGCAGCTGCAATGTTTGAAGAATGAACTGTTGGACTTTCCATAGCATCAGCAAGTGCACTCCAGCTTCTGTTTGTTCCATTTGTCAGCCACTCCTTCAACATGTCTAGGCAACAAGGTTCTGTTTTATAATGACGGTTGATTTCTATACTGTCTAGCATAGTGATATTCAGACCCAGCTTTAGACCTATGTTCTTCCATTGCACTCTGCCTTCATAGAGCTCTTCATACACCTTACCCAAGTCTTCAACTGTCAGTTCTGAAATAAATATGAATATTGTGTGAGGTTTAGTGAGCAAAAATATACCTATTGTTACATAAGTTGGAAGAAACAATGCAAATTGAACCATGATGTATTACAAGTGTAGTTGATATAATGTAACAGTGTTCAAATGAGTGGGCATAATAATGTATATTATTTTAGGTATGTCCACTGTTAAAATAGGTTGCTTAAATAAATCCTCGCGAGGTGTTTGCCGGGAGGCGCTGTTTGGACACCCCACTTTGAGCCCTTATAACTTCTACACCAATGCATACTTTACCAAGTGAGCTTACAATAATAATAGTTTATATCCATTAGTTTCTTCATTTCAAATATCATTTAGTTGCGACTAACTATGAAGACAATAATGCTTTAAACTGGGGTGTCCAGGCAGCGCCTCCTATTTAACACCAAAATTAAGTTATCCAAACACCCCATTTTTAACAGTGTTTGTTTAGTTAATTCATTTGCTTTGCTTATTTCACTTCAAATGTGAACAGTATTCTAAATAAAACTATTCTGCAAGCTCACTAAATTATTAATTTGAATACCTTCATATGGTGTTCCAGTGGTCAATACATCATCATCACATTGTACCTATAGTGTTTGTAAACGATAATTATAGTAACTTTAACACTGACCTTAATTAATTTATAGACAAACCTTAGGAAACCAAATTGTCTGTCTTGAATCTATAAGTGAAATTATTTTAGTAATATCTGGGTCCTTCAGACACATCATTTTATGAGAGGTTTCATCTTCTAGTATGCATAAATGCTGTGATTCTGAATATGATAGTTCTTCTGGTGGATGGTCTGTACATTCAAATCCATATTGAAGAGTCTTGCACTGAGGTACTTGAGACTATGATTGACTTCTGTTAACATAGAAGTGATAGTATTTCTAATGTGTGCACAGGCTACAGAAGTGGGTGTTGTTGGATGAGATTCTCTGTAGAGTACCACTTTAATATATGTGGCATAGCTAATGATAGTAACTGTGTCCAAGTCCTTTCCTACTAGAAATTCAATCTTGTTACGACAGGGACTGTCTTCGTTTGAAACCAGGCCTATAATAAGAGAAGAGAAGACTCCTAATGGTAAGTAGCCGCACTCGTATCGATACATGAGAGGAGACACTTCAGTAGTAATAGGAACATTTTGGAGCTCATCTTTTGTAGCACTTCTTAGAATACTGGGCATAAAATAAGTAATCTCTTTTCTTTTTCTTGTTACTGGAAGGGGAGCTAAGATATAGTGATGTTCAAAAAGTGTGATTAGCATCTCCACAGAAATAAAAACCTTTGCATCTTCTTTAGTAGCTTTCAGTAGATCTGCCATTGTAAACTGAGCTTTGTTCTTAAACATTGTAGCTGCTCGATGTCCAGCTTTATTGAAAATAAATGTCTTCTTTACTAATTGTGTTGCAGCATCAAAGATAACCTGAACAACAAATTTTTTTTAATAATTCGTTTCTATGTACGATAACAAACACTATTTGTAACACAATTAATACATTACATTTGATAATTAGTTATATACGATGTAGCTATGTTTTGATATAAGACATTTGAATTACAAATAAAACATGTTATGCATCACCATAAACCTCTGCTTGTCATGAAATACTTTATAAATTTTTTTGGGTAAATTGGCAATAATTGAAAAATTATTGTCAATCGAGCGGAGCAAGCGAGATATGGTCCATGAGCCAATCACCAAAATTTTGAATTTGAGTATCAAATGGGGGAATAATTCTAATTTTGATTTTCAGTTACATCGGTGTTTGTAGTATCCAAAAAGTGTGATGGACCTGTCACAAAGTAGCTTATTAGGACTAAGGATCTAATCTTTCAAAATGGCTGACTCTTTCAAAGTGTGTGTATGTAATGCACATTTTACCAAACATGTGATAAAAACTCAACAAACTAACAGTTTTATTGATGATAGACCTTTTTTTAATAATTAGAAGAAATATTATTATAGAAAAATGTCCCTTGAATTTACTTTGTATGTATAAAACATGCTTTAAATATTTTTTTAACCGGGATATTGTAAAATTGCATTCGTTTTTTTTGTTGTTTAATATTAACCCTTTCGTTCCCAATCCCGCTTTAAAGCGGGTGAAGACCGATTGACTTCTCCGAATTTTTAAAAATAGTTACTTTATAGCTAGAACCTTCAGATTGCATACACAGGTGCCCAATGCATTGGAGAAGCATCTAAAATAGCTTTCAGCCAGGACTGCTTCGACAGTACAGTGCGTCCAGCTTAAAGAGTGAACTTTTTGAATTTATCATATAGAAACAAAATACAGCTTTTTGATATGCATGTACCTTATTGTTACTCCTCCAAATGTTGTTTCCAACTGCTACAAAATCACTTTAACTCATAGAAGGTAGAGAACCGCGCATCGCCCATAGACTGCAATACATTATTCGCCATTTTATTTGACGTCACATTTTCGTCTACGCGTCGTCATTAATCGTAATGGTTTGTGCCGCGCAACGCTTTACCCACCAGTAATACGGGTATTCCCCTTTATAGCTCAAACCGGGCCAAACACGTGCGCAGTACCTCAGAGACAATTGTAAACAAAAAGCAGTCGTAGTTTGGTGACTTCGTTTCTACCCCTTCTGCTTGACATTCTGGTTCATTTTAGGCTCAGGACTTTGTTGCTATTCAAGGCTACTTAACAAGAGCAAGCTACAATGTGAGGTAGGTTTGTATCACGGGTTGCTTGTCCACTCAGATTTTCTTACCTGTTTAAATAGGGCCTATTTATTTAGAAACTCAGCCAATTTACTGTTTGCTGACCAAGATAATAAGATATACAATTCATCACAGACTCTATATGCCACTATTTATGCTTTAGCTGTCAATTACTCCTCATGTCTATATAGGTACAGTTCTCTATGGTTATGCTATTTACCACCCTCCAAATTCAACTGCTGCTTGTATCTACCACAATTTCATGTCATCATAAAATTATGTAATAATATATATTGTATAATGTCATTATAAAATTATATTAATTGTCAATTTTTTTTGTATAATTAAAAAAAAGTTGAAATTTAACAAGTAGATAGAAAATATAGTAAAATCATGAATAAAATGATATGAATGATTCAGTGTGAAGGACAAAGTAATACTGGAATGTGTGTGGCCATAGCTAAAGTGTAGTGATGTGCTGGATTCTTCACATTACTGTTGAGTACTTCAGAAATTCGTCACACCAAGAAAGTAAGAATAGAGTTTAAATACACGCTTAAGCACACAACACTCAGACTTACTTGAGGAGGCGTTTAGCCGCGGTCCTGTGCTTCTCTCCTCTAAGCTTTGTAGCTCCAGATAACCCTCGGCAACCTTCAACCAGTTTTAGCGCACAACTAGAAGCTCGTACAAACTACAAACTAAGAGTGATTAGTTATAACTGGGCAGCCAATGTCACTGAAAAGTGCGGTAAAATGGCGCCACCAGCTGGACCTATCGCAGCAATACGCATGCGCACATTTTAGACGTCACGCTTACGTAGATCAGCCCGCGTATTATTACCTCAAACGTCATCATTTGGAGACCCTTACCATAAAAATGTAAATTTAGTGAAAAATTGGCCATAATTCAGTGATTATTAAAAATGAAGCTATCAAATTAATACACATAAATTGTATCATAATTTTATACCATAGAACAAAATTATAGAGATATAACCCAATAAATTCAAAAGTTTTTTCTTAAACACTTTTTTTCATAAAACGTTAAATATTGGACGTAAAAATTTTCACCAACTTACAAAATTTGGTTCAAATGAAAGATTAGGAGCTTAACTATCAGTGAACCAAGTTAGAGAGATAAGGACCAATAATTTCTCTTTTTTTTTCTTAAAAACTACCTAATTCACTGCCCAAAAGCTCTCAGTTGTATCACCTGTTACCACAAAACTAACCACAAAACCACAAAAATAATTTGAGTGCAGCTTTGTATGCCAATAATGTGTAACTTTTCCAAAATTTAGATATTGATCATGCATACTTCATATATTACAGTGGTTTTTGTGATAGCATCATAAATTTCAGAAAGTTCACTCTTTAAGCTGGACGCACTGTACCTCACAGCAGTTGCGTTTATTTCTTCCTCGGCAAAAAAAAAAAACATCGGTTCTCCGTCGAATTTTAAAAAAAGTTACCTTCTTCACAGCAGCTTCATTTATGGATCCAGTCATCTCCAGAGCTTTGTAGAAGCAGCAAAAAATTGCTTGAGCTCAGTAGCCTTCCATAACACATTGAAACAACCGCTTCTTTGCCGACCAAGACTTTGCGGTTTGACTTACTGTCTTCTCCATTTTTTATAAAATCGCCAGTTCAACTGGGGACCTCCCTATTACGTACAGTCTTAGGTAATGCTTATTACATCATAGGAAAAAAGTGAGCGTGTCGTGTGACCCCGGTAACTATGCAAAAAAAAATTTTTTTCAAAGTCATTTTTTGGAAGATGGCGTCTAGAAATTACAATGCGGTGCAAGTTTTAGACTTGCTTGATGCTGACTCTAGCGACTCAGGATCAAGCGGAGAGAAGGGAGACGACATCTAGGGCTATAGGAGGCCCTGTATCAGGGTTGGTGGACCAGACCCCGTCAACTCTGATACTGAAAATGGGAGTCAAGAAGATGATCGAGGTAAGCTTGTCTTTCTCTTGTCTTTCTCTTGAAAAATAGCAAGCTTCTGTTGTGGAAAGTACTTATTTATAGCTATATTGAGATAGAGTAAGCTGTTTAGCTATAATATATATATATTTCATTGAGTTTTGAGATTTGAAAGTGGCTTGTGGTTTTTTGAACAAATTCAAATTTTCAAAAAAATTAAAAATTTTTTTTTACTACATATACTACTAGTACCAGATGTGAATGCAGTCACCGACCCGATTACGCAGATGAGGCGACAGGAGCAGAGTCTTCCAGTCATGAAGGAGAGGATACCGGACCTGAGTCTTCCAATGATGAAACACGAATAGGCAGCAGGTTCCAGTGATGAAGAAGAGGAAGTGGCTCCTCCTGCTCCGAGTTCTGGACGTCCTCGCAGTCGGAGAAGGCGGGAATCGAAGAACAAGCGTCGGGTGGATGAGGTAGGGGGAGAGTGGAAGAAAGATGACAACACACCCATTGATATTCCATAATCTTTTGTGTGAAGGACCACAGACTTTGATATTTGTGGCTGCTCCTCCCCCCCCCATGAACATCCCAAAAGTTGTAATATGTATTGTTATTGTCGTTGTCGTTGTCTGTGTTTTTGTGGTGTTGTAGTGGAGCTTCACACTCGATGTATATGTGTGTGCGTGGAGTTGAAATGTTATTCTGGCGCTTCCAGATCTAACCGGGGAGGGAACGAACTCGGGGGGGGAGGGGGGGGAGGGAGGGGGGGTCTTTTCCAATCGGGGCTACTATGCCCATGTAAGTTGAATTTCATGTATGTGTGTGTGTGTACACCAGTCAATTTATATTATACATTTATTTTTATGATCTGTATTCACCTGTATCTTCTTTTTTCTAGTGTGTATATGTGTGTGTGTGCATTTGTGGAATGAGAGAGAGCAACCGTGGACAAACAGTATGTGGCACTTCTGTATACAACCTGGGAGGGAACTCTGGATCTTTTCGGATCGTGACTACTATGCCCATGTAAGTTGAATTTCATGTGTGTGTGTGTGTACACCAGTCAATTTATGTATAATAAATTATACATTTATTTTTATGATCTGTATTCACCTGTAGCTTCTTTTTTCTTGTGTGTGTGTGTATGTGTGTGCGTGCATTTGTGGAAAGAGAGAGAGAGCAACCATGAACAAACAGTATGTGGCGTTTCCAGATCCAACCTGAGAGAGAACGAACTCGGTGGTCTTTTTCGGTCTGTGACATCATCCATGCCGGGTAAGTTGAATTTCATTTTTTCAACTTACTGATATTTGGGTGTCCAGCTAGGGCTGGGGGGGTTATGGTACAAGAATGTCAGTGAAAAGTAATGACGGGGGAGGGGGGGGGGGCAATTCAGCGAGGCCAGCTGTTATGTTACAAATATCATTGTTGTCTTGTGTTTTTTTGGTATTGTATGGAGGTTCCGGATCCTATGGGAGGGATCGTTCAGTCTATGCCACCATCCATGCCGGGTAAGTTGAATTCCACGTGTGTGCTTGTACTGCTTTTCATTTTCAAATTACACTTTCTCAATACAACGATTGTTTCTCTCATGTACAGTGTGGAGTATACATACCAGGGTTCATACAATGGGAGGCTAGCGCTGGGTTCCCCCCTAGAATTTTGGGAGTTGAATAGAAATGAACATTTAGGAAGCATTTATTTTTAGTCTGATATTGTATCCCATTATGTTCCTATCATAACTGAGCCATTTAGTGCATAGGACCGAACACTGATCATCAGTGTGAAGTATAGACTCGTATGCAAAGATGTGCATCAAAGTAGTGTAGGTTCCAAAAATGGGTGTGGCGAAGTACACTCGGAGCCCCACCCCAAACAAAAATCCTGTATGAAACCGCATACAATACATCATAAAGTTGCAATTATATAGGATCATGAATAATTTGTTGTTTGTATTACAAATATCTTTGTTGTTTGTGTTTTTGTGTATATGAAATTGTTGTGTAGTGGAGCTCGACGTCCGATGGCATACGTTCCTTGTGGACACTCATAGATGTCTCCTACATGATCACAATCAGCACCACACACAACAAACAACATATTTTATTGTTGAACTAATATAATATTGGTATGAAATGCATCAAACAATATTATTTCTATTTTATTTTATTTTTTTATTGATGGGAAAAGTGGATTTTTTTGGGGAAAAAATTTTTTTTTTTTGAAATATTAGTAGATGGCTTAAATATTATTCAATTTTCTCAATCAAAAAATGAGGGGAATCCCAAACTCTTGGTCTATTTAGTGATATATGGTTGCTATGGGGTTTTCCCAGCCAGCATCGAGTTTAAAAAATAAAACGGTAATGCACTATTCCGCGGTAGAAGATTAGATTTTTCCGCGCGCGTCCAAACAATTTGGGAACGAGAGGGTTAACACCAAGCTTTAATCACAATTTTATGTAATGAAATCATATTTGTGATAAATATTTGCTGTTAAAGTAAAAACTACAACAACAGAACAAAGTGTTATAACCTGCTACCTGACTCTACTGGACCAGGTATGCTTTCTCAATATAGACATCCTTGCACATTATAGCTGGCTGTTCAGAGTGCACTTTCCAGTGACAGACAAACTCCTCATTATTACAATCTTGCTTACACTACCCACCAAAACTTTAAACTCTAGAGTAATAAACCAGCTGATTTCTGTTCTGTTTGAATTTGTTTTTTAATTCAGTAAAATTTATTATATTTTTTTAATCTTTAATGACAACTCTCATCAGTTATACCAAGTTCAGTTCAGCTATAAGCACATTTCAAAATCTCTCTGTTGTAGCTTTACAAACTGAAAGCACAATATCATTTTGAACGTTTCCAAAATATTCCACTGAAGACATTAGGAACTTTTCAGTTCTACTATGACCTTTTGGAGCCCTAGTACTTTCTCCAGTGACTTTTATTTCATTGTAGAATTTGCTTGTGAAAAAAAGTTAACTTGGCAATAAATATCTACTAGATTAGTTTTTTTTTGCAAATAAACTAAAAAAACTCAGTTTTTACAAACAGAATACCCTTATTAAATCCTGTATGGAAGCCTGTTAGCTAGGTGTTCATTCATGAAACGTAATGCAATAATTATCGTGCCCCTCTTTACATTGTTGTAAAAAGAGATAGCTAATTAATATTTTTTGTTCATATTATGCTTTGCTGAATAATAATAGGTCTGAAGAAATATCAAGCATATGAAAATTTCTTCATTAAGTTCCTGATTTAAGTAAGAAAGAACTTTTTTCAAATCCTAGGATAACATCTATGGAAGATATCATGTCTAAACTAGTGTCAATGATGCTTCATTCTGGTATCAGTTTCCACAATAAACAATCTCAGTACAAACATGAAGTGGATTTTGAAAATTCACTGACATTCTTTATGGAAAATTAATGAGAAAATAGAAATGTCCAATTAATTAAATACAATCCTATACAAGTTTATCAAGCAGCCATTGGGAAGCACAGTCAAAAGATATTGCCACATGTTTCTGAACCGTCTGCTGGTTGTGGTTGGGAATTAGCTCAAAATGAGGATTTGATCATAATGTTTTACAAGTGTGTATGCAAGGTTGGCATTTTTCAGATTGTTCATGTATCCACATCAAAAGTGTAGTGTTGCTTGCAAGTTACTAAATTGTTCAAACTTGCCAGAGGAAACAGTTCAAGACGAACAGGACAGTAGTGACAGTGATTCTGACACCCCTACTTCAAAGTATTCTGTAATAATTAATTTCACTCCACCGAATATAGAACAAACTAAACTAAAGATGGATGCAATAAATGTTGAAACAATTCATTGTATTACAATATTTAATTAATTGGACATTTCTATTTTCTCATTAATTTTTTCATTGAAAGTTAATTAAAAAACCTATGTCTTATAAAAATATCTCTATATATGGAAATACAAAGACCTATCATCAGGTTAAAATAATTGAATTTTTTTTGTGATACATGCTTAAACGTGTCGGCCATTTTGAAAGATTGCATCCATAGTCCTAATAAACTACCTTTGCGACAGGTCCATCACATATTTATGGATACTACAAACACCAATGTAACTGAAAATCAAAGTTAGAATTACTCACCCAATTGATAGTCATTTTTTGTCTGGCTCATGGACTAATACTATTAGTGGTGGATAATGCAGAATCAGCTGTTCTATATTATATATGTATGGATTGAACATACAGCATAAAGTCTTACTTTAAACTAAGGTTCCAAATTGCCAGATAATACCTGCAAAACGGTTGTTCATCAAGTCCCAATAACATGCTGGAACTGGCAACAATGGCATTGAAACTTTTTACTAGATGAAATTTCAAAAACCTCACTGTTATTGGGGGCTTCTCAGTTAAGTGCAACATGTTGATTGTCAAGAACCACTGATAGTCAGAATAGCTTACTATAGAAGCTACTACTACTCACAGGAAGCTGAGGTAAGTATGTACTTCCATATTTTTTT
>WLWD01001705.1_pt1 | contig 74705 bp, 16 predicted proteins | sample 6712731 | NCBI WGS metagenome assembly WLWD01 (sample SAMN12718690, study PRJNA576275) | sponge metagenome | isolation source: marine sponge | host: Mycale hentscheli | place: New Zealand: South Island, Marlborough, Capsize Point | collected 2014-11-01
ACTGTTCCACATCACGTTCAACATACTAAAAGTCTACCAAAATATGACCTATAGAAATGTGTTATTTAGGTAGTATTTGTCCATACGCTCATCAATATTCATCAGATGCCATTTGCTGGCCTTATCTTCTGTTTTATTCAATTTAGAGAGACATAATTAAAACCACTGGAGACTTTGGTTCATAAGCTTTAAAATGATATATAAAACATTACCGTTATGGGAAAGTATAGAGGGTTTAGATGGCTAGGCAGCTTACAAGTCAATTAAGTTATATTCAACAACATTAATTTTTTTATCACTTATATTATCGGATAACAGACTCCTACTACTACCTCATGGCAAATTCTATTGGATATTAAGAAACAATCTGAACCCCAAACCCTCCCCAAGAATTTTAGAAAAAGTGATTGTTAAAATATTAATAAAATATCAAATAGGAATTAAATTAACATAATCTAAACAATACTCATAATATAAATAGAGCAATGATAAAATTATTCCGATTAGCTTACTGTCAATGAAAAACTAGAAAATTTACAGGGTAGCATGCCTATTTTTCTCCCCCAAAATGCCAAGAATTGCTTGCTGCTTCATTTCAAATTTGACATATATGTACTTGCATTGTTCAATTCATGGTTGTAATTCTAAAAGCAGTGACCTTTCTTCTCAAAGTACTGGGCAACACATTATGAAATTGAAGCTTGGAGTTTTATTTCTTATAAAAATTTAATTAAGCACTTTTCTCAATTGTTTCAAATATTAATCCTGTTTTCTCAATGTGTTTTTGTAACTTTGCATGCAATTTTAAAACTTGAAATTTAATGTTTCGCACTTTCTACCTGATTTTACAATTCATCCTTGCTAGAAGCAATATAAATAATGTATAAGTTACACCACAATGTATACGTAGGTTACACCATGACATGGAGGTTAGTGCGGGTTACTTACACAAGCAAGGGCTGAAGGTCCGAGGATAGCGTAAATCACATACTGACCTAACGAAGGGGTGCAACTGACTTGGCTCTAGGCTATAGGAGACACATAAAAACTAATTTTTCCATTGGATGATTTACTTATTCACCTCCTAGGAAGTGGGTATGAAATATATTCTCCTTGAATTGAACATCTGATTGGATGGTTTGAATGTACCATGGTACAAATTATATATATTATAAGATTTTATTGATAGATGTTATGCTTCCCCTCACACACACACACACACACGCTCCCAAGAGAAAAATCATCTCTGAGTGACATTAACGGAAGTATTTCATCCGACACCAGTGAATAAATATTCTAGCTTTGATTTCTTAAGATTTGATTCTTCTCTAGACTATAGTCCTGCAGCATTGTGCTTTTTTATTCCCTGTTTATGAGATAAGAGGAAAGTTAAACGTATTCTCTCACTTTCACAGGGTTTAAAAAAAAAAAATACAGGATTAAAAATATTTGGTTGCCACTGGGAGTCGAACCAGGACCGCTTGCTTGCTTAAGCAAGTGGTCCTGGGTTCGATTCCCAGTGGTGGCCAATTATTTCTAATTCTGTATTGTTAAAAAAGCCTGTGACAGTCAGAGAATACATCTAATGAGTAAAAGATGGTTGAAAAAGAAATTGTGAAGAGGAAATTTGCTAGTATTGGGCAAGCCATATTTTAAGCAGTTATGTCATGTACTGTTCTTCTCTACGGCAAATTAGTATTATGTACTTGCAGACACATCATTTGTATTGCTCAAAGGTCATATAGCTACTCATTGTGTAGCTACTCATTGTGTAATGGGTTTGGTTCCTCATACAGAGAAGTACAGCTATTATAGGAAAATAATTCTGATTGGTGGCTTCAATATTGCTAGGAGAAGATATCAATGTTAAGGACACCACATTGCTGTTGCAGCTGGCAATATTGATAATATATTTATAACTGCACATAACCAATGCAGACTACAACAGTATTTGTTTTTGCTCAAACCCTGAGGGTAAAGATACAAAAGTACAATATCAACTGACAATTTGTGTTTTGCAACTGTTCTTTGTTCATGCCTTCACCAGTTGGTAAGAAGGCAATATTCCAAAACCATGTCAAAAATAATCAAATATCATCACCATGTTCAATCATTATAATTATTGCGCTACAACATGCTCATAGAAGTATCTTCAGCTAAGCTCAGTTAAGTTATTTGTTGCATTGAAATGTCTTCCTCCTACAGCAACATTCACCTAATTTCACTGCCTTAAGAGTCTACTACCAGTTGATAGCCTGGGTTGAACAGGAAGGTGGCATGGATGTCATAAATTGGGGCTGAAGAAAAAATGACTATTTCCACCTGAGATATAGTTGTAGGCATTATGTTTCTTCTGTCATACTGTCTGTGGTGGCTGTTAGCTGCAAGATCCACACATGTACAACAGGCAGACAGATAATCACTATGAATGACTAAATTGACTTTCACTGGAGGATTCTATATTACTTAGTATAGTTAATATCAATCAAATAAAATGTTATAAGCTAAGAAATTTGATGGTACCAGTAATTTCAGGTAGAAGTGAAATAGACTGAAGTTATAACCAGCAAATAACATCTCATGAATATTAATGAGCTTGTGAACAGATACTACCTAAATAACACATTTCTATTGGTCAGATTTTGGTAGACTGTTAGTATGTTGAACGTGATGTGGAACAGTCCCAGAAACCATAAAATAACCTATTGTAGTAATTATTTTAGGGGTAAGCTGTTTTATCCTTAAAATGGCTGGACTATACCTTTAGTGCACAACTTTGCCAATCTGAAACAGGTTAAATCACAGTATCTGTTGGATACGAGTTATTGAAAACAGAATATATACATGTAAGTGTCTGACTGTTTTTGACAGTGATTTGAGAAGAACAAAAACCCAAAAAACAATACAACCTGCTAGGAACCAAGTACTATATTAGTATAGCTTTAATATAGCCCTCGATCATGCTATTTAATGAAAGGCACGCTTGCCAATTACCTTGGTCATCATTGAATGGGTAGCACGTTAGAGATTTCAATTGTCTAGCTTTGCTTGTCATTTGTGCAGACGCAAACCATAGTTTTTGTTTTATTATTATTACTTGCCTATCATCTCCCCTCCTCCCCTCTCAGACAATCTACACACATCATCGGTAGAAGGGACAGGTGGCATCCCATGGAATGTCAAAATCCCATGAAGCTTCGGTATGTATGGATAATCCCATGTAACCCGGATGGGATGGACAATTTACAACTTTTTTGGACCGCCCTCAATTAAGTAACTCTGTTGAAGACCAAACCAAAGCTGAACACTCAACTTGACATTATTAACTACTTATCATTTCACGCTTATATTTCACTTCTACGCTTAGCGAGCATGCTCAATTCTTCTTTATTTGTACATGGTATTATCTCACATTCACGTATCACCTTTGTTACCCGTTTCATCATTTTCACTTCTCATTGTTACTCGAACCGTTTATGTCTAAATTTACCAAGCCACAGCCGATTACAGTAACAACCAGTCCCTAGCTAGTTAGTGAGAATCCCGGAGCAAGGGAACTGTTGTTCAATTAACATTCCCTGTCTGAATTACTAAGAGCGGAAGTCTCAGACTACAACCAGAGAGGCCGCCTTTACAAACCTGACTCGCTAGAGGTTGACCTGTTAGTGAGCTTTCCCCTCCAACTCTAATTAGTCCCCTCAAAAGTATAGTTTACAAATAACTATCTTAAATTTTGCACTAAATGTAAAAAACAACAACAAAATACCCCACAAAAACAACCACACAAAAACAAACCCCGATTTATCTTATAAGTTAGGTGGGATTAATACTAGGCGGAACAGATACTGTGTGATAAGGACCCAGGTATCATGCATCCCAAAGGGGCACTCCAGTGCACATTTAGACCAAACCAAGGTGGAATGCTTATTCCACCCAATACTGAAAAATGACAACTGCATTGCCAATCCACCCGCACCTTACCATGGCTGGAGAAGGATTTTCTTTTAATTGTTTACTTTATTTTCTCTATTCTCTGCGCTTGCCATGAAAACGTGGGTAGCCAGAATGAAGGGGCTTTCCCCATCCTATATTTTTCCACTCATGCAAGCCTAGCTATGGGAGGGAAAGTCTGATTACTACCCAGAATCATACAGGATTTTTTCGCTGGGGGGGGGGGGGGGGAATTTGTTGAGTCGCAAAAAACAGTTTATCAGTTTATCTACATAATATGGTCAAGTCATGACCGTGAGACTGTGAAACAAATTTCAGATGAAAACTTGACAAACTATATAATAGTTAGGTTCCACCTCTGAGACCATTTTTAGGGTCTTGGGGCACTCCTTAGGGCCTGAGGGACCCTAAAAACAGTAGTTCACGATGGCTGCACAGCGCCTAACTAATTTAGAATGTAGCGACTGCTCTTTAACAACACAATAGGAGGGACACTAATTGATCCTGCCCTCAAAGCGGGGAGACTAAGTTTGTAGTGTTCCTTTCTGGAGGACCTAAGCAATATAAAGTTCCTCTGTCACTATACAAAAACTACAGCATCTATGACTTAATACGAATTGGTATTGAAGGACCAGAACTAGAGAGAAATATTGATTTTGAAGAAGTGTAGCTAATCTGTAAGGCTATTTATTGAAACCCTGACCTATGCTAAAACTCAGTTATTAGAGCTGCGGAATAGAGGGATGGACACAAGTAGGTTTGAATGGTTCATACCATCAGTATTTATGCAATCAGATATGTAGCTATTAAGTGGTCCCATTGGTTGGTGGGTCACTGACAGGAAGCCACTAGTCTGGTGTAGCCATACCCTCTACCGAACCGCTACGCTGGGAATGGGTTTGGGGACATGGCCATACCAAATTTGTTCTGCCGCACATATATTGCAGTGGTCAATTACCATTAGCAAATTACGGGAATAGCCCTCCTCAACCACAAATAGAAATTCCTGTGCGTGTCAGCCACCCTTTCCAACGCTAGGTTTAGCAATCATGGCTAATTTGCAGTAGAAATTCAGGTATAAAGGAGGTGGGGCACTCACCACTTCCACATTCCTCCAGAACAAATTTGGTATGGTCATGTCTCCAGACCTGGGAGCCACTTGGTCTAGTGAGAAATGCAGGATGAATAGTGACATTGTATTCATGATCTCACAAGGAACTCAATATGTGAAATACGAAGATTCAGCTCTACATATTACATTCATGCTTATCAAACATTATTCATGAAATTTTTTTCCCAAAGAACTATAGTGCAGAGTGCAACAATAACTTGAGTAAGGTGACACAAATTTATATAAGAAAATATGTGATCAAATGAATCTAAGGAATGATCAGTAAAACAATGCAAAATGTTATATAGTTTATCCAATGGAATAATCAGACCTTGGTGGGTGGAGCAAGTGAGAAAGGTTCAGAGGGTGAAGCTCAGTGATACGACTGGGACACTTGTGGGTGGGTGGAGCTATGAGATCAAACTGGAAGATTTGTAGACCAAGAGGGTGAAGCTGGTAGAAGGGTGACTTGAAGATAAGTGGGAGAAGCAGTTGATCAGATTAGTCTAGGAAACATATTTGTTGCGAGTGGGCGATATGAGATTTATGGAATATAAGAGGAGGTAGCCAAATGATCAGCAGGCAACATAACACATGTAAACACTGACTACGTGTTTTATGAATTAGTGGGTGGAGCTAGTTAGCAGCTGGTAGTCTTGAAGGTTAGCATGGTGAAATTGGATAATTAATAAAGACTTGTAGATTCGTGGGTGGAGCTTGTTGAAAAGACAAAAGGCTGGTGAATTAATTGGTGGCGCTAGACGATGAACAGAAAGACCTGTAGACCAGCGGATGGACTTGAATAATGGGATACCAGAAGTGAGTTGAGCTATGATCAAACAAAATACATGTAGATCAGTGAATACATGGGTGGAGCCGATTGACTTGTATATTAGTGGCAAGTGAGAGAACAGTGGATAGGTGGGTAGAGCTGGTTGACCACATGAAAGTCTTGCATGGAGTTGACTTATCAGATTGAGACCAGTGGATCAGGGGGTAGAGATGGTTGATCATACAAATAGACCAGTGGATCGGGGAGTGGAGCTAGTTGATCACATAAATATCAGTGAGACCAGTGGATCAGGAGGTGGAGCTGGTTGATCACATGAAAATCTTGCATAGAGCTGAGTAATCAGATAGAGACCAATGGAACAGGGGGTGGAGCTGGTTGAATAGATTGAAGACTCACAATGTGGAGTTGATTTAGCAAATTATGAGACTCGTGGATAAGTAGGAGAAGTTGGTAGATCACATGGAAGGCTAGTAAGTACTTGGTCGGATAGAAAAATGTGTAGATAAGAGTGACCGTATTCATCAGCAATGAATCAGTGCAGTGGGTGGAGCTGATTGAACTGGAGAAAACCAAAAGGTGCTAGTAGAATGACTATGTGTAGAGCCAGTTGAGGGATAATGTGTGTTGTTGACTTGTGGGCGATGCAAGTTGAATACTAAGCAATATTTCTATATTTCTTATGGGTGGTGATGTGTGAGAGAATATTTATTAAAGTATGGGCAATCTGTAAAATGATATCCCAGGGTATCCACATAGGCACCACAATGCTCACAAACATCACAAACATCAGCTCCATGTGTACCCAGTCGAAGCTTTACCAAATATTTCACAACTGTGTCATCAAGTCTGAGAAATGTGGTAGATGCAGGTGGCTTATGAAGCCATGCCCTTGACTTCCTGGTGGACAATGCCAGCAGTTTCACGCTGCTCTCTTCATTACTTTTGACAAGAACCTCTGCAGCAGCAATATCTCGAGGGGCATTCCAATATTTCTGTCTACAGGCTCTAGTACCCTCAGGTGGTGGCGTGGCATGAGATTGAGACCAACTAGTAGTAGCTTCATCCAATAGCGAGGAACTGGATCTATGATTGCTGGGCAAAACAGCATTGACTAGATCAGAAGAAGCATGAGAAGATGCCAAGAAAGCAGAGGCAGCAGTGCGCACAGCACTCTGTACTCCCAGACCTCCTAGTCTTATTGGTAGAGTGGCTTGTGACCAGGCAGCACTACTTGGTTCTAGGGGAATGTCAGTGACTGCACTGAAGATCTTTTGCAGACCAATGTCGTAGCGGTTCAATGCGTACGAACGAAAACAGGGAAAGGTGCGAAGAAGGGAATGCGGTTTGGAAAAGGCAAAGGAACTTCGAAGCAAAACCAATGCATCCTTAGTTTCTATATGTTTTATACATTCTCCCAAACTTTTCAGTTCGTCCACCTTGTGAAGTAACCTTTTAGAAATGCTAGTATGATCACCAAGTGGCGTGCCCAAGAAGGTTGCATCATGAAAGAGTACAGGCTGTAGACTAGAGAATGAATGACAGAGTTTGCCACAAATGGAAACATTTCTGCACATTACTTCGGCTTTAAGATGAAGTCCCAAAACTTCAGTTTCTTCCATCACTCTAATGTCATGAAGTAGACTTTCTGCATTTCCTCCAAGAATCACATGATCCACGTGCTGTAGACAGAACTCAGACTTTAACTGTTGACAGTGTCTGTGGAGTGTGAGACAGAAGAGCAGTGGAGCTAAAGGGTCACCTTGCTGCAGTCCCTCAGCTGACTGGAGAGTTTTATTACGCCAGTGTAAATCAGAAGGAGCTGAATATGCAGAGTAGATGTAGGGATAAAGAACAGGACACAAGTCATGCACAGCCTCTAACATACGATCTCTTCTCAGAGAAATGAAGGCATTATTAAAGCTGATAGTGACCACTGCATCATCATTGCTCATGTTTGCCAAGTAATGCCTAGCTGCATGAATGGCAGTTTCTGCTCCTCCTCTAACACCGTAACCCAACTGTCGGGGAAGCAACAGACGAGTCATCTCATCTTGAACGAGGTAACTGGCAACTTTAGCCACCAAACGTCGCAGGGTACAGCCCACCAGTATGGGCTGCATTTTTCCAGACTTAGTCTCTAAAGCTACCAAGTGAGCACCAAAGAACTGAGACCTGACAGATTCAGGAATGTTCCCACAGAGTACTAGCTTGCAGAGTTTAACCAGGGCATTTAAAAGTGGAGCATCATAATCACCTTTGCAAGAGTTCAACATGTCCTTTAAATGACGAGGTCGTAAGAGTCCTGGCCCACCAGCTGAGCCACTGGGCAAGGATCGTACGGCTCTGAGTATAGTGTTGGTGGTGAGTCCAGTTAAGTCTTTCTCAACTTGAATTGTAGGAATTGGTGAGATGATTGTATTATGTGGAGATGATGGAAATTGATATTTAAGAGCTCTGTATGTTTTGTCCGAGAAGTCTGCAGGTACATCTGATGAGCTAGCCAGTTGGACTGCACCTCTCAGATCTCCATCCCGTAATTTATTAGAAACTTTGCTTGCCAAAACGGAACTGTAATTTAATTTGGCTTCTTTAATTCTTACATGATATACAGATGCTGAAGATTTGACTGGGCTTTCATGCTGTAGCTGGTTCTGGACAATGCTTGCCAGTGACTTGTTGTGGTTTACCTGTAATGGTGCTTTCAGATAATTGGTAGCGAAATGAAACAATCTATTCCAAGATGAAATAGAATTGCTTTTAATAACATCTTCTAGTATTGAGGTAAATTTAGAGCAGCAACTGGTCCTGGTGGTTTCAGGAATTGTATGTAGAACTTTCACCCTAGGAATAGGCTGTAGAATAGATTCCTGAATATTCAGTGGGCGTGGTACAGTTGGTGAATCCACTGTCTGGTTGATTTCTGGCTGTGGATTGTCTATTGTGTGTTTTCCTCTAAAACAGATGACATGTTTATCCCTAGCTTCTGTGGCCAGCATCAGTGCTGTTTGGTTATGATTATTTGTCAGATTCACTTCTGCTCCATGTTTCAGCAACATTTTAACAACATCAGCATGGCCATTCTGACTGGCAAACATAAGTGCAGACATTCCATTATCCATATGGTCATTAACTGAAGCTCCATTCTCTAGTAACAGTTCAACTGTTTTACTATGTCCAAATGTACAAGCAAGTATCAGTGCAGAGTATGTACAATTTTCATGAAGACGCCAACTCCCTTTAGACTTCAGTACCACTTCATGGGTTGTGTCATTAACCTTTATCTCTAAAACAACAGGGTCCTCTTCTTTATATTCTCCAACTGCTCCATGATTCTTTGAATCATTGCATTTTTCTGGGGCCACTCTAGCTCCAGATTCGAGTAGAGCTTGTATACTTTCATCATGTCCAACATGACTATTAATTAGATTAACGGGGATGTATGAAGGCAGTGATTTCAAGTGAACACTAGCTCCATTCTCTAGTAGCATTTTAACAACTTCACCATGTCCTTTTTGACTGGCAAGCATTAGTGCAGACCACCCATCTTTCTGTTGCAGATCCACATTAGCTCCATTCTCTAGCAGTATTTTAGCGACTTCACTATGTCCTATATAACTAGCAGACATTAGTGCAGACCACCCATCTTCCTTTTGCAGATCCACATTAGCTTCATTCTCTAGCAGTATTTTAGCGACTTCACCATGTCCTTCTTGACTGGCAATCATTAGTATAGACCACCCATCTTCCTTTTGCAGATCCACATTAGCTCCATTCTCTAGCAGTATTTTAGCGACTTCACTATGTCCATTTGAACTAGCAAACATTAGTGCAGACCACTCATCTTCCTTTCGCAGATCCACATTAGCTCCATTCTCTAGCAGTATTTTAGCGACTTCACTATGTCCATTCCAACTAGCAGACATTAGTGCAGACACCCCATCTTTTTTTTGCAGATCCACATTAGCTCCATTCTCTAGCAGTATTTTAGCGACTTCACTATGTCCTGCTTGACTGACAGACATTAGTGCAGACCACCCATCTTCCTTTTGTAGATCCACACTAGCTCCATTCTCTAGCAGTATTTTTGCAACTTCACTATGTCCTTCGTGACTGGAAATCATTAGTGCAGAAAACCCATCTTCCTTTTGCAGATCCACACTAGCTCCATTCTCTAGCAGTATTTTAGCGACTTCACCATGTCCATTATAACTAGCAAACATTAGTGCAGACTTTCCGTCTTCCTTTTGTAGATCCACACTAGCTCCATTCTCTAGCAGTATTTTTGCAACTTCACTATGTCCTCCTTGACCGGAAAACATTAGTGCAGAAAATCCATCTTTCTTTTGCAGATCCACATTAGCTCCATTCTCGAGCAGTATTCTAGTGACTTCACTATGTACATTTGAACTAGCAGACATTAGTGCAGACCACCCATCTTCACATTGCAGATCTACACTAGCTCCATTCTCTAGCAGTATTTTTGCAACTTCACTATGTCCTTCTTGACTGGCATACATTAGTGCAGAAAACCCATCTTTATTTTGCAGATCCACATTAGCTCCATTCTCTAGCAGTATTTTAGTGACTTCACCATGTCCTTCTTGACTGGCTAACATTAGTGCAGACTCCCCATCTTTTTCTTTCACATTAACCTCAGCACCATTGATTATTAAGAGTTTAACAACCTCATAATGACCAAAGTTACTTGCACACATCAATGCAGAAATCCCATCTTCATTTTGTAGATCTACACTCACTCCATTGGCTATTAAAAGTTGAACAACCTCATGATGTCCATTCACACAGGCACTTATCATTGGATGTTGTTTACTAGTACCTTCTTCATTAATGCCTACCTGTATGTTTAGATCCACTATTCTTTTCTTTAGTATGAGATCAACCAATTTAGCATCTCCAGAGGCACACCCCTTGTATAATGCCTCTCTCACTTCATCTCGGGTGGTATTCGGATCTAGTAAATGTCTAACCTGCTTATCATGTTCAGATTCAATCGCTTTCTTAGAATCTTTGGGCTGCACAGATTCTTTGGATTCTTGGTTACCCATTGTAAGAGAAGCTCTATTTTCCAAGTTTGGTCTACTATTTATTTGTATAATTCATAGTAATCATGTGACTACTAGTGACAATATTCATTGTCTTGTCCTCAGAGTTCATGTTGATAACCCCTTACCAAAAAGTTATTGTTACTACAGGAAATATGAATTAAAGAATCTCTGAATGCCATAAGCAGGAAACAGAAGGCTCATTTGACATATCAGAAGAAAGCAAGTAGACAATCTGTATTGTTGTATAAAGTGTGACAGCACAATTGCCAAGTGAACCAACTAGCTACCAACAACACCAGAAACAAACACTAGAATAAACTGATCATGAGAATGCTAACTATTAATTCACTAAACTTCTAAAAATGTGAAGGAAAAACAAAACAATGAGGGCTCTCTCAAAGTAAAGTTAATCTCAGCCAATATGAGCAGGGGTCACTCAATACATGTCCTGCATAGCCAGTAAAAAGCCAGTAAAGTAGCTACACAGACAGGATCATCATATTGCTAGCTCTGTAAGTGGTACCAATTTTTGCTCCAACCTGGACAAATAAGAACAATATAAGGCCTATGGCAATGGACTGGCCAACACTACATGAATTTTCAAAGTAGCTATCAGTGGATTAGAGATGGAGCAAACATTCAAGAAATCATTCATTCAGATACCTGTAGGATTAATCTACTTACAGTAGCACTTCAGCAGATTTGTTATAAATCAAAGTCAGCAACAACTCTTAGTTCTCGGCAGGCTTGACCTCAAATTTTCTACAATCAGCCGGGCTCTGCCCAACATACCTTCATTAGGAGGGTAGGTGTACACAATTAACAGTGCATCTACAACAGTAGGAATGAAGAATTTGCTACAGGGATTTCTGACAATAAATGTTTAATTTACTGTGCCATTCTTAATATTTCCTGCTGCTGTCTATTCAAAATCTCTAAAAAGAGAAGAAAAAAATAATTTCTGGAACCAAAATAAATCATAGAAAGCTACTTGTGGCAAAGTTATCGTAAAAACTGAAACCAACATTCAATGTAATAAATTAAGTCCATTTGCCATCTAAAATTAAATTATTGTCTTTTAACTCTCACTAACAATAACATATGTGACCGTCTAAGGGAAAACCGGGCACAATGCGGCGTGCGTAATATCGAGAGAAGATCGATCGATTTCTTAAAAATGTATTGTTTTAAGCTGACGGAAGGGAACGGTTAGGTCTATTATAGCGGGAACGACTTAAGCTACGACGATAAAACTTGGAGAGCTCAATATCTGGACGCCGACAACTCCGTAAGTGCAAAAAAAATTTTTTCGAAGGGTGCCGCGTTTTCCTATAGACGGTCACATATGACGCCCGGCAGTCGGTCCGAAATTTTTTGTTAAAAAAATTAGCCTAACAATGTTCTCATATTTTGTTAATACATTGCTCTGATGTAGTACTTCCTGGTAGTCTGTGATCATCTGAAATTGAGCTTACATGTAAGTGCTTTCTAATCTTCAAGTGATATCAAGATCCCATAGCTTTCTCAGAAGCTTTGGGCTGCATATATTTCTTGGAGATTTGATTACCCAATTATGATAGAAGCTTTATTTTCCAGTTTTAGTTCGTAATGATCATGTGACTATATCAATCTATGATCAATATTCATTATTTTGTCCTTGGAGTTCATGTTATTACCTCTTACCAAAAAAAAATTATGGGGAAAGATGTGTGGTGCCATTCTAAGAGATACACAAGAGTTGTATGATGCTGTATAGGTTCATTACTACGTAATACAATTTCTGGTTATTTTATTTATTAGCTTTCGTAGTAGATTATAACTATAAATAGTCAAAACGTTTCGACCCGTAGGTCTTCATCAGTTGACAAAAAAACACAATACTGAAAAAAATTTTTTTTGTCATTTTCAGTATTGTGTTTTTTTGTCAACTGATGAAGACCTACGGGTCGAAACGTTTTGACTATTTATAGTTATAATCTACTACGAAAGCTAATAAATAAAATAACCAGAAACAAGAGTTGTAATTGACTGTTCATTGTCATTTATGTGTTTATTTCATCTGTTTTATGTTCTTACATAGTCTTCCATCTGTGTAGTGTGGAATGTGTGTGTATGAACTGCCAGAGTGCCATGTGTGTGTGAACTGCCAGAGTGCAATGTGTTCACCCATTGGGCATGCTTACACTGGTTTTTCTAGTTGTCTCTCACTGGGCTTGCCTTTTCTGTATCACCTTTTTACTTGAATTATAATTAGTTTTACTCTGTAAAACCTTCCACCCTGACTCAAGGATTAGGTAGAGGGACTACATTAAAGTATCCAGGAACAAATCAGTGGCCACTCATGAGTAGTAACTCTGGTGGCAGCGTACCGAACCCTTCTAAGTCTAGGAGCTTTTGTGATAGACGGGAGTTTCCTTGGCGACATTGTGCTTCTGAGGTAGGGCATTTAAAGGGACTGACTTGCAGACCCATACTGTTCAAACTAGATCTCAATCAGAATCTGCTGGACCATGCCAGCCCCACTGCTCAATGTCAACGAATTCCAGCACTATTTCGTGACAATGAAGATGAGGGTTACAAGATTAAAAAAAAAAAGTCTCAGGCAATGACAGGCCAACGACTATGAAATTCCAAATCAGAGAACATGGAGATAGAAAATATTGTCAAGAAAATATAATCACCTTGATCTTTTGTAATATTTATCACTCCACCCGACTCGTTATAAGGTTAGCGTAAACACTTATTATCGCTGCAATTTTGTCCTTTCGAACCCTACTGAAGACACTGACAGAGGAATTAATCACTTTATGGATTCAACACTACAGTTGTTATTTCTCCTGATAATGATATCTACCGTTTTTTGTTGTTGTTTCTTTTTTTTTTTGCAATGGCTCTTGTATTGCTGAACTGTACTGGTGATAATAGATGCGATGTGCATAATATCGCCAATGTCACTCTGCTGTGGCAATAATATGACACAGTTGCAAAAGCAAAAGAACTAATGGATTTGATAACTCCTTTCATCATCAATAATGAATGTATTAAGTTAACAAGTCTGCAAATAACTAATTCAAAAATGAAGGGGGAGAAAAATGAAAAACAATTAAAAAGAATACAATTGTCGAAAAGTTTAGACTACTACTATGGCAACATGACGGAAGGAACAATTACAATGAATTATGTTAAGGACAATTCAAAAAGCTTATCACAGAGATACTCCTTTGCAATGACATTCTTCTGACATGCTCAGAAGTTATGACATCCTAAAAATAGTTGAACTGGAAAATCCTGGTGGGTTTTTCTAATCACATATTTGACGTAACGCTCCATTGTGTTCAATCAAAAGTTCGCCAAAATAGAGTTTTGGGCAGGCTAGATATTCAACCTCTCGCTATCTATGGACCATCAGTAGGACACTGCTACCTGTGGGAGCTGATGTTGTTCTATTAGAACCAAAATCTCAAGGCTCCTACTGCAATTTGTACCAGAGGAACTGTTGTTGCAGTGATGGTGGAACTTGAACTAAAGGTTAGTGAAGCAGGTTGAATTAGAAGCAAATCCCAATGGTGTTATTTCAACTTCTCTAGTGTGTTCGGAGCATTTTTACATTCTTGTTATCTTTGTGTTCATGAATACGTTACTCAAAGCAATCTCCTTTTCCAGCTAGCCCTGTGCACAGCATATTAATTACAGAAAGGTCACTAAAAATGAGGGGGAATATTGTGTCTACGGAACCTGAAAGAGGGCTTTATTTTCTCTTTACTCATAAAGAGTGATAAGATCTAAATCCGGCTATTTTTCCTATTCCACTTTGTTTTATTATTATTCAAACTATACTATAGATTGCACAGGACATAATAAAATCGTTCAGGCCATTCTGAAAGCTTATGTACAAAATAGAAGAGAAAAGGAAAAGGAGAAATAAACTTTCTTAAGAAAAATTCAATAAAAAGGAGTGCATTACATCATGACTGTACTCAATGGCCGGCTGTAGGCTGTGTAGCAGCACACAGAGAAGTGGCATTTGTGAAATCATAGAATCTGCATAATGACTGCTTTTAAGAGGGGTGAAGGGGCATTCACCACCTCTAGAAATCCTTCTGTATTAACATTATGACTGACTATGGAACCTAAAATTGATTTACTTTTGCAAGTTTGTAAGTACTGTAAGTGTTGCATAATACAGCCATATATATGTGTGTCTGTACTTCACTCTCACTGAATCCCCCCCCCCCCCCCCTAAAAATCTAAGAATTTATTTTTGCTCTCTCTTAATTAGTTTTCTGCACACATCCCTGCACATGCTGCAGGTCCGTGCTGGATTATGAAGTTCAAGTATAAACATCTTAATTGTAGAGTGTCTGCATGCACAAGTGTAGCAATCTAATGAAATATGTCTTGGGTGGTTGAGAAATATAAGGCTGTCTAGTATATTTACTTCACCAATTTAGTAATACTGTACACAGTTAATAATTAGGTATAACTATAATACTGTCATCTTATTATTTTTATTGAGCGAGCGAGATACTGTTAGGGGCGGACAATTGAAAATTGGGTATATGTTACATGTGACAGGCTCTGAGAAAAGGGGACATTTCACAAAAAAATTGAAATTGAAATATAGACTCCAGAAGTAAGTCATCGGAAAAATTCTTTCTCCTATTTTTTTTTTTTGCAGAATTAGTCTTAGTGACCCTTACTCTAAGTCTGTGCCAAATTTCAAATGTCAAAACAACTTAAAAGACCCCAAGCGTGCCATGGAAAAACAAGCTACTTTTTATTCTCTCTTGTTCTCGAAGTACAATAAACAGAGAATGGGTGGAGTTTCAAACAGGCAGCAAAAAAAAACGGCATAGCTTTGAGAATATTGCATGCAACCTACAGCTTACCTCTCGCTGAAAGTTTACCGCTACATCGAGGAGTATCCAAAGATTCCGACGATCGGCTGTGAGACGGCTATGAAAGCTAAAAAGAACTCCACACAAAGCTTCGTTAGTAGCCGTTAAAAAGCAGCTGCACAATTTAATTGCGTATGCGGAGTATGCCGTCAAGTATACGGAAACGTTAATTATACCGGAAGTGGAAATTCAATTTATGTTTTCTCGATTTCTAGTTCAAGTGCTTTGCTGAATACAGCCCAATTGAACTGTCAGTTTCTGTGCGCGTCGAAGGTTTTACCCTCCAGTATTTTAGCACTAAGTTGAGATAAATTGTAGCTTTTTATTAGCATAAAAAACTCAATTTTTTTGGTTTGCGTGAAATGACCCCTTTTGTCAGAGCCTGTCACATATACATGTATATATATATATGATGGTACGTGTGCCCCTTAAACACGCGCTCGGGTGCCTTTTTTCTCCTAAAACATGGCTTTTTAGGCTTGTCCCCAGTTTCTTCTGATACTACAGCATTAAGCAAGTCTTACTTTAAACTTAGCTCCAAATTGTGAGAGAATTCCTGTGAAATGCTTGTTTTACAAGTTACAAAACGTTGCTGCGACTGGTTATCATGACATTGAAAACCCTATATACCCCTCGTAATTTCAAAACTTGGCCGTTTTTGGGGGAGCTGCTAGCTCAATGTCACTTGCTGCATGGAATAAAAGGTGTATGACAATCATTTCTTTACCACTAGGTACCATGTAGTATCCATCATTTAAAAGACACATTTCTTTATTTATGACCCTAAAATAATTGCTACAAAAGGTTTTTTGATGGATTCTGGTACTGTTCCACATCACGTTCAACATACTAAAAGTCTACCAAAATCTGACCAATAGAAATGTGTTATTCAGGTAGTATTGTATTTGTCCATACGCTCATTAATATTCATGAGATGCCATTTGGTGGCCTTATCTTTTGTTTTATTCAATTTAGAGAGACATAATTAAAACCACTGGAGACCTTGGTTCATACTTTAAAATGATATATAAAACATTACTTTTATGTGAAAGTATAGAGGTTTTAGATGGCTAGGCAGCTTACAAGTCAATAAAGTTATATTCCACAACAATTTTTTTTATCACTTATACTATCAGATAACCGGCTCCTACTACTACCTCATGGCTAATTCTATTAAATATTGAGAAACAATCTGAACCCCAAACCTTCCCCAAGAATTAAAAAAAAAAGTGATTGTTAAAATAATAATAAAATATCAAATAGGAATTAAATTAACATAATCTATAGCAATACTCATAATAAAAATAGAGCAAAGATAAAATTATTCCGATTAAAATCGTACTGTCAATGAAAAACTAGAAAATTTACAGGGTAGCATGCCTATTTTTCTCCCTCATAAATGTCAAGAATTGCTTGCCGCTTCATTTCAAATTTGACATTTATGTACTTGCATTGTTCAATTCATGGTTGTAATTCTAAAAGCAGTGACCTTTCTTCTCAAAGTACTGGGCAACACATTATGAAATTGAAGCTTGGAGTTTTATTTCTTATAAAATTTTAATTAAGCACTTTTCTCAATTGTTTCAAGTATTAATCCTGTTTTCCCAATGTGTTTTTGTAACTTCGTGTGCAATTTTAAAACTTGAAATATAATGTTTTGCACATTCTACCTGATTTTACAATTCATCCTTGCTAGAAGCAATATAAATATGTATAAGTTACACCAGTATGTAGGTTTCACCACGACATGGAGGTTGGTGCGGGATATACACCAGCGAGGGCTGAAGGTCCGAGGATAGCGTAAATCACATACTGACTTAACAAAGGGGTGCAACTGACTTGGCTCTAGGCTATAGGAGACACATAAAAACTAATTTTTCATTGGATGATTCACTTATTCACCTCCTAGGAAGTGGGTATGAAATATATTCTCCTTGAATTGAACATTTGATTGGATGGTTTGAATGTACCATGGTACAAATTATATATATTATAAGATTTTATTGATGGACGTTATGCTTCCCCTCACACACACCCCCTCCCAAACGAAAAATCATCTCTGAGTGACATTAATGGAAGTATTTCATCCGACACCAGTGAATAAATATCCTAGCTTTAATTTCTTAAGATTTGATTCTTCTCTAGACTATAGTCTTGCAGCATTGTGCTTTTTTATTACCTGTTTATGAGATAAGAGGAAAGCGAAATGTATTATCTCACTTTCACAGGCTTTTTTTTTTTTTTTTAACAATACAGGATTAAAAATATTTGGTCACCACTGGGAATTGAACCCAGGACCACTTGCTTAAGCACAAGTACTCTAAGCAAGTGGTCCTGGGTTCGATTCCCGGTGGCAACTAAATATTTTTAATCCTGTATTGTTGAAGAAAAAAAAAGCCTGTGACAGTGAGAGAATACATCTAATGAATAAAAGATGGTTGAAAAAGAAATTGTGAAGAGGAAAGTTGCTAGTATTGGGCAAGCCATATTTTAAGCAGTTATGTCATGTGCTGTCCTTCTCTACGGCAAATTAGTATTCATTGCAGGCACATCATTTGTATTGCTCAAAGTTCTTATAGCTACTCATTGTGTAATGAGTTTTGTTCCTCATACAGAGAAGTACAGCTATTAGAGGAAAATAATTCTGATTGGTGGCTTCAATATTGCTAGGAGAAGATAACAATGTTAAGGACACAACATTGCTGTTGCAGCTGACAATATTGATAATATATTTATAACTGCACATACCAATGCAGACTACAACAGTATTTGTTTTTGCTCAGATCCTAAGGGTAAAAAAACAAAAGTACAATATCAACTGACAATTTGTGTTTTGCAACTGTTCTTTGTTCATGCCTTCACAGTTGGTAAGAAGGTAATATTCCAAAACCTTGTCAAAAATGATCAAATATTATTGCCATGTTCATATTGCGCTACTACATGCTTTATAAGTATCTTCAGCTCAGCTCAGCTAAGTCATTTGTTACATTGAAACGTCTTCCTCCTACTGCAGCATTCACCTAATTTAACTGCCTTAAGAGTCTACTACCAGTTGATTGCCTGGGTTGAACAGGAAGGTGGCATGGATGTCACAAATTGGGGCTGTTAGAAAAAATGACATTTCCACCCGAGATGTAGTTGTAGGCATTATGTATACCCTGTCATACTGTCTGTGGTGGCTGTTAGCTGCAAGATCCATACATGTACAACAGGAGATAATGACTATGAATGACTAAATTGACTTTCACTGGAGGATTCTATATTACTTAGTGTATTTATATCAAGGTTATAAGCTAAGAAATTTGATGGTACCAGTAATTTCAGGTAAAAGTGAAATAGACTGAAGTTATAACCAGCAAATAACATTTCATGAATATTAATGAGCTTGTGAACAGATACTACCTAAACACATTTCTATTGGTCAGATTTTGGTAGACTTTTAGTATGTTGAACGTGATGTGGAACAGTACCAGAATCCATCAAAAAACCTTTTGTAGCAATTATTTTAGGGTTAAGCTGTTTTTATCCTTAAAATGACTGGACTATACCTTTAGTGCACAACTTTTGCCAATCTGAAACAGGTTAAATCACAGTATCTGTTGGATACGAGTTAGTGAAAACAGAATATATACATGTAAGTGTCTGACTTTTTTGACAGTGATTTGGAGAAGAAAAAAAACCCAAAAAACAACAACCTGCTATGAACCAAGTACTATATTTATTATAGCTTTTAATATACCCTCGCATCATGCTATTTAATGAAATTACACTCTTGCCAATATACCTTGGTCATCATTGAATGGGTAGGTCAAGTTAGAAGATTTCAATTGGCTAGCTTGCTTGTCATTTGTGCAGAAGCAAACCACTAGTTATTATTAATTAACTTGCTATCATCTCCCCTCCTTCCCCTCCTCAGACAATAGGACACACATGCATCGGTAGAGGGACAGGTGGACATCCCATGGAATGTCAAAATCCCATGAAGCTGAGGGATGGGATGGATAATCCCATGTAACCCCGGGATGGGATGGACAATTTACAACTTTTTTGGACAGCCCTCAATTAAGTAACTCTGTCGAAGATAAAAGCCAAAGCTGAACACTCAACTTGACATTATTAACTAGTTATCATTTCACTTTAATATCATTTCACATTTACACTTAGCGAGCATGCTCAATTCTTCTTTATTTGTACATGCGTATTATCTCACATTCACGTATCACCTTTGCTACCCGTTTTTTTTCTTTCCATTTTCACTTCTCATTGTTACTCGAACCGTTTATGTCTGAATTTATCAAGCCACAGCTAATACAGTACAACCAGTCCCTAGCTAGTTAGTGAGAAGTCCGGAGCAGGGAACTGTTTCAAATTAACATTCCCTGTCTGAATTACTAAGAGCGGAAGTCTCAGACGACAACCGAGAGGCCAGCCTTACAACCTGACTCGCTAGAGGTTGACTGTGAGTGAGCATTTCCCCCTCCAACTCTATTAGTCACCTCAAAAAGTATAGTTGACAAATAACTAATCTTAAAATTTTGCACTAAAATGTAAAAAACAAACAAACAAAAAAACCCCACAAAAAACAACAACAACAAAAACAAACCCCGATTTATCTTATAAGTTAGGTGGGATTAATAATAGGCGGAACAGATATCTGTGTGATAAGGACCATGGATCCATGCATACCAAAGGGCACTCAGTGCACATGTAGACAAACCAAGGTGGAAATGCTTAGTTCCCAATACTGAAAAAATGACAACTTCATTGACCAATCCACCCGCACCTTACCAATGGCGGGAGAAGGATTTTCTTTTAATTGTTTACTTTATTTCTTCTATTCTCTAGCGCTTTGCCATGAAAACGTGGTAGCCAGAATGAAAGGGGCTTTCCCCATCCTATAATTTTCCACTCAATGCAAGCTAGCTATGGGAGGGAAAGTCTGATTACTACCCAGGAATTCATACAGGATTTTTCGCTGGGGGGGGGGGGGGGGGGGGGGAATTTGTTGAGTCGCAAAAAACAGTTTATCAGTTTATCTACATAATATGGTCAAGTCATGACCGTGAGACTGTGAAACAAATTTCAGATGAAAACTTGACAAACTATATAATAGTTAGGTTCCACCTCTGAGACCATTTTTAGGGTCTTGGGGCACTCCTTAGGGCCTGAGGGACCCTAAAAACAGTAGTTCACGATGGCTGCACAGCGCCTAACTAATTTAGAATGTAGCGACTGCTCTTTAACAACACAATAGGAGGGACACTAATTGATCCTGCCCTCAAAGCGGGGAGACTAAGTTTGTAGTGTTCCTTTCTGGAGGACCTAAGCAATATAAAGTTCCTCTGTCACTATACAAAAACTACAGCATCTATGACTTAATACGAATTGGTATTGAAGGACCAGAACTAGAGAGAAATATTGATTTTGAAGAAGTGTAGCTAATCTGTAAGGCTATTTATTGAAACCCTGACCTATGCTAAAACTCAGTTATTAGAGCTGCGGAATAGAGGGATGGACACAAGTAGGTTTGAATGGTTCATACCATCAGTATTTATGCAATCAGATATGTAGCTATTAAGTGGTCCCATTGGTTGGTGGGTCACTGACAGGAAGCCACTAGTCTGGTGTAGCCATACCCTCTACCGAACCGCTACGCTGGGAATGGGTTTGGGGACATGGCCATACCAAATTTGTTCTGCCGCACATATATTGCAGTGGTCAATTACCATTAGCAAATTACGGGAATAGCCCTCCTCAACCACAAATAGAAATTCCTGTGCGTGTCAGCCACCCTTTCCAACGCTAGGTTTAGCAATCATGGCTAATTTGCAGTAGAAATTCAGGTATAAAGGAGGTGGGGCACTCACCACTTCCACATTCCTCCAGAACAAATTTGGTATGGTCATGTCTCCAGACCTGGGAGCCACTTGGTCTAGTGAGAAATGCAGGATGAATAGTGACATTGTATTCATGATCTCACAAGGAACTCAATATGTGAAATACGAAGATTCAGCTCTACATATTACATTCATGCTTATCAAACATTATTCATGAAATTTTTTTCCCAAAGAACTATAGTGCAGAGTGCAACAATAACTTGAGTAAGGTGACACAAATTTATATAAGAAAATATGTGATCAAATGAATCTAAGGAATGATCAGTAAAACAATGCAAAATGTTATATAGTTTATCCAATGGAATAATCAGACCTTGGTGGGTGGAGCAAGTGAGAAAGGTTCAGAGGGTGAAGCTCAGTGATACGACTGGGACACTTGTGGGTGGGTGGAGCTATGAGATCAAACTGGAAGATTTGTAGACCAAGAGGGTGAAGCTGGTAGAAGGGTGACTTGAAGATAAGTGGGAGAAGCAGTTGATCAGATTAGTCTAGGAAACATATTTGTTGCGAGTGGGCGATATGAGATTTATGGAATATAAGAGGAGGTAGCCAAATGATCAGCAGGCAACATAACACATGTAAACACTGACTACGTGTTTTATGAATTAGTGGGTGGAGCTAGTTAGCAGCTGGTAGTCTTGAAGGTTAGCATGGTGAAATTGGATAATTAATAAAGACTTGTAGATTCGTGGGTGGAGCTTGTTGAAAAGACAAAAGGCTGGTGAATTAATTGGTGGCGCTAGACGATGAACAGAAAGACCTGTAGACCAGCGGATGGACTTGAATAATGGGATACCAGAAGTGAGTTGAGCTATGATCAAACAAAATACATGTAGATCAGTGAATACATGGGTGGAGCCGATTGACTTGTATATTAGTGGCAAGTGAGAGAACAGTGGATAGGTGGGTAGAGCTGGTTGACCACATGAAAGTCTTGCATGGAGTTGACTTATCAGATTGAGACCAGTGGATCAGGGGGTAGAGATGGTTGATCATACAAATAGACCAGTGGATCGGGGAGTGGAGCTAGTTGATCACATAAATATCAGTGAGACCAGTGGATCAGGAGGTGGAGCTGGTTGATCACATGAAAATCTTGCATAGAGCTGAGTAATCAGATAGAGACCAATGGAACAGGGGGTGGAGCTGGTTGAATAGATTGAAGACTCACAATGTGGAGTTGATTTAGCAAATTATGAGACTCGTGGATAAGTAGGAGAAGTTGGTAGATCACATGGAAGGCTAGTAAGTACTTGGTCGGATAGAAAAATGTGTAGATAAGAGTGACCGTATTCATCAGCAATGAATCAGTGCAGTGGGTGGAGCTGATTGAACTGGAGAAAACCAAAAGGTGCTAGTAGAATGACTATGTGTAGAGCCAGTTGAGGGATAATGTGTGTTGTTGACTTGTGGGCGATGCAAGTTGAATACTAAGCAATATTTCTATATTTCTTATGGGTGGTGATGTGTGAGAGAATATTTATTAAAGTATGGGCAATCTGTAAAATGATATCCCAGGGTATCCACATAGGCACCACAATGCTCACAAACATCACAAACATCAGCTCCATGTGTACCCAGTCGAAGCTTTACCAAATATTTCACAACTGTGTCATCAAGTCTGAGAAATGTGGTAGATGCAGGTGGCTTATGAAGCCATGCCCTTGACTTCCTGGTGGACAATGCCAGCAGTTTCACGCTGCTCTCTTCATTACTTTTGACAAGAACCTCTGCAGCAGCAATATCTCGAGGGGCATTCCAATATTTCTGTCTACAGGCTCTAGTACCCTCAGGTGGTGGCGTGGCATGAGATTGAGACCAACTAGTAGTAGCTTCATCCAATAGCGAGGAACTGGATCTATGATTGCTGGGCAAAACAGCATTGACTAGATCAGAAGAAGCATGAGAAGATGCCAAGAAAGCAGAGGCAGCAGTGCGCACAGCACTCTGTACTCCCAGACCTCCTAGTCTTATTGGTAGAGTGGCTTGTGACCAGGCAGCACTACTTGGTTCTAGGGGAATGTCAGTGACTGCACTGAAGATCTTTTGCAGACCAATGTCGTAGCGGTTCAATGCGTACGAACGAAAACAGGGAAAGGTGCGAAGAAGGGAATGCAGTTTGGAAAAGGCAAAGGAACTTCGAAGCAAAACCAATGCATCCTTAGTTTCTATATGTTTTATACATTCTCCCAAACTTTTCAGTTCATCCACCTTCTGATGTAACCTTTTAGAAATGTTAGTATGATCACCAAGTGGCGTGCCCAAGAAGGTTGCATCAAGTAGGGATACAGACTGTAGACTAGAGAATGAATGGCAAAGTCTGCCACGAATGGAAAAATTTCTGCACATTACTTCAGCTTTAAGATGAAGTCCTAATATTTTAGTTTCTTCCATCACTCTAATGTCATGAAATAAACTTTCTGCATTTCCTCCAAGAATCACATGATCCACGTGCTGTAGACAGAACTCAGACTTTAACTGTTGACAGTGTCTGTGCAGTGTGAGACAGAAGAGTAGTGGAGCTAAAGGGTCACCTTGCTGCAGTCCCTCAGCTGACTGGAGAGTTTTATTACCCCAGTGTAAATCAGAAAGAGCTGAATATGCAGAGTAGACGTAGGGATAAAGAACAGGACACAAGTCATGTACAGCCTCTAACATACGATCTCTTCTCAGAGAATTGAAGGCATTATTAAAGCTGATTATGATCACTGCATCATCATTACTCATGTTTGCCAAGTAATGCCTAGCTGCATGAATGGCAGCTTCTGCTCCTCCTCTAACACCGTAACCTAACTGTCGGGGAAGCAACAGGCGAGTCATCTCATCTTGAACGAGGTAACTGGCAACTTTAGCCACCAAACGACGCAGAGTACAGCCCACCAGTATGGGGCGCACTTCTCCAGACTTAGTCTCTAAAGCTACCAAGTGAGCACCAAAGAACTGAGACCTGACAGATTCAGGAATGTTCCCACAGAGTACTAGCTTGCAGAGTTTAACCAGGGCATTTAAAAGTGGAGCATCAGAATCGCCTTCGCAAGAGCTCAGCATGTCCTTCAAATGACGAGGTCGTAAGAGTCCTGGTCCACCAGCTGAGCCACTGGGTAAGGATCGTACTGCTCTGAGTATAGTGTTGGTGGTAAGTCCATTAATTTCTTTCTCACCTTGACTTGTAGGAATCTGTGAGATGATTGCATTTGGAGATGATGGAAACTGATATTTAAGTGCTTTGTATGTTTTGTCCGAGAAGTCTGCAGGTACATCTGATGAGCTAGCCAGTTGGATTGCACCTCTCAGATCTCCATCCCGCAATTTATTAGAAACTTTGCTTGCCAAAACAGAAGTGTAATTTAATTTGGCTTCTTTACTTCTTACATGATATACAGATGCTGAAGATTTGACTGGGCTTTCATGCTGTAGCTGGTTCTGGACAATACTGGCCAGTGACTTGTTCTGGTTTACCTGTAATGGTGTTTTCAGATAATTGGTAGTGAAGTGAAACAATCTATTCCAAGATGAAATAGAATTGTTTTTAATTACATCTTCTAGTATTGAGGTAAATTTAGAGCAGCAACTGGTCCTGGCGGTTTCAGGAATTGTATGTAGAACTTTCACCCTAGGAATAGGCTGTAGAATAGATTCCTGAATATTCAGTGGGCGTGGTACAGCTAGAGAATAAGCGGTCTGGTTGATTTCTGGCTGTGGATTATTGTCCATTGTGTGTTCTCCTATAAAACAAATGACATGTTCATCGCTAGCTTCTGTGGCCAGCATCAGTGCTGTTTGGTTATGACTATTTGTCAGATTCACTTCTGCTCCATGCTTCAGCAACATTTTTACAACATCAGCATGGCCATTCTGACTGGCAAACATAAGTGCAGACATTCCATTGTCCAAGTGTTCATTAGCTGAAGCTCCATTCTCTAGCAACAGTTCAACTGTTTTACAATGTCCAAATATACAAGCAATTATTAGTGGAGAGTATGTACAATTTTCATGAAGACGCCAACTCCCTTTAGACTTCAGTACAACTTCATGGGTCGTGTCATTATCCTTTATCTCTAAAACAATAGGATCCTCTTCTTTATATTCTCCAACTGCTCCATAATTCTTTGAATGTAAATCATTGCATTTTTCTGGGGCCACTCTAGCTCCAGATTCGAGTAGAGCTTGTATACTTTCATCATGTCCAACATGACTATTAATTAGATAAATGGGGGCGTATGAAGGCAGTGATTTCATGTGAACCATTTTATTACTTAATGATATCATCAGCTTATGATTTTCACAGCTATGATAGCATGTAGGAGAGAAGTTGTACTCTCTAGTAGTGTCTGCCCCGCCTATCCCCTTCAATAGTTCAATAATTTCTTCATAATGATCATTACCTGAAAAAATTAATTTTGAAAATAAAGTTTTCAATTGCAGATTCACATTAGCTCCATTCTCTAGTAGCATTTTAGCGACTTCACTATGTCCTTCTTGACTGGCATACATTAGTGCAGAAAACTGATCTTCATTCTGCAGATCCACACTAGCTCCATTCTCTAGCAGTATTTTAGCGACTTCACTATGTCCATTATAACTAGCATACATTAGTGCAGACCACCCATCTTCCCTTTGCAGATCCACACTAGCTCCATTCTCTAGCAGTATTTTAGCGACTTCACTATGTCTTTCTTGACTGGCATACATTAGTGCAGACCACCTATCTTCCCTTTGCAGATCCACATTAGCTCCATTCTCTAGCAGTATTTTAGCGACTTCACTATGTCCATTATAACTAGCAAACATTAGTGCAGACCCCCCATCTTCCTTTTGCAGATCCACATTAGCTCCATTCTCTAGCAGTATTTTAGCGACTTCACTATGTCCATTTGAACTAGCTGACATTAGTGCAGACACCACATCTTCCCTCTGCAGATCCACACTAGCTCCATTCTCTAGCAGTATTTTAGCGACTTCACCTTGTCCTTCTTGACTGGCATACATTAGTGCAGACACCCCATCTTCCCTATGCAGATCCACACTAGCTCCATTCTCTAGCAGTATTTTAGCGACTTCACTATGTCCATTATAACTAGCAGACATTAGTGCAGACAACCCATCTTCCTTTTGCAGATCCACACTAGCTCCATTCTCTAGCAGTATTTTAGCGACTTCACTATGTCCTTCTTGACTGGATAATATTAGTGCAGAAAACTTATTTTCCTTTTGCAGATCCACACTAGCTCCATTCTCTAGTAGTATTTTAGCGACTTCACTATGTCCATTATAACTAGCAGACATTAGTGCAGACCACCCATCTTCCTTTTGCAGATCCACACTAGCTCCATTCTCTAGCAGTATTTTAGCGACTTCACTATGTCCTTCGTGACTGGCATACATTAGTGCAGACCACCCATCTTCCATTTGCAGATCCACATTAGCTCCATTCTCTAGCAGTATTTTAGCGACTTCACTATGTCCTTCTTGACTGGCACACATTAGTGCAGACCACCCATCTTCCCTTTGCAGATCCACACTAGCTCCATTCTCTAGAAGTATTTTAGCGACTTCACTATGTCCATTCGAACTAGCAGACAATAGTGCAGACCCCCCATTTTCCCTTTGCAGATCCACACTAGCTCCATTCTCTAGCAGTATTTTAGCGACTTCACTATGTCCTTTATTACTAGCAAACATTAGTGCAGACCACCCATCTTCCATTTGCAGATCCACATTAGCTCCATTCTCTAGCAGTATTTTAGCGACTTCACTATGTCCTTCTTGACTGGCACACATTAGTGCAGACAGCCCATCTTCTTTTTGTAGATTCACATTAGCTCCATTCTCTAGCAGTATTTTAGTGACTTCACTATGTCCTTTATAACTAGCAGACATTAGTGCAGACCACCCATCTTCCTTTTGCAGATCCACATTAGCTCCATTCTCTAGCAGTATTTTAGCGACTTCACCATGTCCTTCTTGACTGGCAGACATTAGTGGAGACCACCCATCTTCCTTTTGCAGATCCACACTAGCTCCATTCTCTAGCAGTAATTTAGCGACTTCACTATGTCCTTTATAACTAGCAGACATTAGTGCAAACCTCCCATCTTCCCTTTGCAGACCCACACTAGCTCCATTCTCTAGCAGTATTTTAGCGACTTCACTATGTCCATTCGAACTAGCAGACATTAGTGCAAACCACCCATCTTCCCTTTGCAGATCCACACTAGCTCCATTCTCTAGCAGTATTTTAGCGACTTCACTATGTCCATTATAACTAGCAGACATTAGTGCAGACAACCCATCTTCCTTTTGCAGATCCACACTAGCTCCATTCTCTAGCAGTATTTTAGCGACTTCACTATGTCCTTCTTGACTGGCAAACATTAGTGCAGACCACCCATCTTCCCTTTGCAGATCCACACTAGCTCCATTCTCTAGTAGTATTTTAGCGACTTCACTATGTCCATTATAACTAGCAGACATTAGTGCTGACGCTCCATCTTCCCTTTGCAGATCCACATTAGCTCCATTCTCTAGCAGTATTTTAGCGACTTCACCATGTCCTTCGTGACTTGCACATTTCAGTGCAGAACACCCATCTTCATCTTGTAGATCTACACTCACTCCATTGGCTATTAAAAGTTGAACAACCTCATGATGTCCATTCTTGCAGGCACTTATCATCGGATGTTGATTACTAGTACCTTCTTCATTAATGCCTACCTGTATGTTTAGATCCACTCTTCTGTTCTTTAGTATGAGATCAACCACTTCAGCATCTCCAGAGGCACACCCCTTGTATAATGCCTTTCTCACTTCATCTCGGGTGGTATTCGGATCTAGTAAATGTCTAACCTGCTTATCATGTCCAGATTCAATCGCTTTCTTAGAATCTTTGGGCTGCACAGATTCTTTGGATTCTTGGTTACCCATTGTAAGAGAAGCTCTATTTCCCAGTTTGGTCAACTATTTATTTGTATAATTCATAGTAATCATGTGACTACTAGTGACAATATTCATTGTCTTGTCCTCAGAGTTCAAGTTGATAACCCCTTACCAAAAAGTTATTGTAAATACAGGAAATATGAATTAAAGAATCTTTGATGCCCAGATTCAGCAGGAAACACAAGGCTCATTTGGCATATCTGAAGAAAGCAAGTAGATAATCTGTATTGTTGTAATAAGTGATAGCACAATTACCAAGTGAACCAACTAGCTACCAACAACACCAGAAACAAACACTAGAATAAACTGACCATGAGAATGCTAACTATTAATTCACTAAATTTCTAAAAATGTGAAGGAAAAAAAAAAAAAAAGGATGAGGCTCTCTCAAAGAAAGGAATATATTTGGAGTTAATTGAAAAGATACCTTTTTGTGAGGCATAATTAATATACTTTTTTTACAATTAAGTCGATTTCTAGTGTCTGATTCCACACTTTGATAAAACAAGAAGCAGTCAGCTTTGTATAGGCACTAGCTTTCGTGGGTAACGGTCATAAATAATTTCTTGCTGTCCACAGTGGCTTGCTTTTTACTGAGAATTTACAGAACATTGGAATTGGAGATTCACATTGAAACTATATACCAGTGAGTGTCTGCTGCACGTTTAGCTTATCTTCACTTACATCTACCATTTTCATTGTTAATTGCACAAACTATATTGATACCTAATTAGGAATACACCCAGTAAATTATTATTTTTTGTCTGGGAGTTGAATTTGTAATAACTAGCTAGTGCATAATAGCGCAGCGCTCACAAAAATAAACACCATGAGATTTGTTCCCGGATTTAACCAGTGGGTAAACAAAGTTAATCTCAGCCAATATTAGCAGGCATCACTCAATATATGTTATGCATAGCCAGTAAAGTAGCTACACAATTACGCCACCTAGCGCACCAAAAGCAACAGAAATATGGTATAGACTATAATTGATAGGTCAGGGTAACTAAGCAAGAATGCTACTCAACTTTCTAGTGCTGAAGAACAAAACTTAAGGGATCACATACCTACCCAGGACAGTGTGAGACAGGATCATCATATTGCTAGCTCTATAAGTGGTACCAATTTTTGCTTCAACCTGGTCAAATACAAACAATATAAGGCCTATGGCAATGGACTGGCCAATACTACATGAATTCTCAAAGTAGCTATCAGTGGATAAAAATTAGAGATAGAGAAAACTGTCAAGAAATTCATTCATCCAGATCCCCGAAAGATTAATCTATTTACAGTAGCACTTCATCAGGTTCGTCATATATCAAAGTCAGCAACACCTCATAGTTTTCGGCAGGCTCGATACAAGACCTCAAATTTTCTACAATCAGCCGGGCTCTGCCTAACATACATTAGGAGGGTAGGTGTATGCAAATTTGCCATCTAAAATTAAATTAATGTCTTTTAACCCTTTCATAAACAATAGCACCAAGCAGTCGGTCTTCTGTTAAAAAAATTAGCCTAATAATGTTCTCATATTTTGTGAATGCACTGCTCTGATGTAGTACTTCTTGTAATAAAAATACATAAATAAACAAACAAACAAATAAATAAATAAATAAATAAATAAAAAACGAACAAGAGCTAGACACAAAAATGGCTGCTGGAACATTTGCTTTTAAACATTTGTTTATTAGAAATGTTTTTATAGTACCAGGGTGCAAAGCTCAGACTTTAGCAACTAGAAGGTGAATAAGGAGTGAATTCTGTTTGAACCCTGTGGTAGTTCTGTGATCATCTGAAATTGAGCTTACATGTAAGTGCCTTCTAATCTTCAAGTGAGATCAAGATCCCATAGCTTTCTCAGAATCTTTGGGCTGCATATATTTCTTGGAGATTTGATTACCCAATTATGATAGAAGTTTTATTTTCCAGTTTTAGTTTATAATGATCATATTCATTATTTTGTCCTTGGAGTTCATGTTATTACCCCTTACCAAAAAGATTTATGGGGTAAGATGTGTGGGGCCGTCTTAAAGAGATACACAAGAATTGTAATTGATTGTTTATTGTCATTTATGTGTTAATTTCATCTGTTTTATGTTCTTACGTAAGTCTTCCATCTTTGTTGTGTGGAATGTGTGTGTGAACTGCCAGAGTGCCATGTGTTCACCCATTGGGCATGCTTACACTGGTTTTTCTAGTTGTCTCTCTCACTGGGCTTGCCTTGGCTAGTCACTGCTCAGTTGGTGCACCACTGCACCATTCTATATCACCTTTTTACTTGAATTATAATTAGTTATTACTCTGAAAAACCTTCCACCCTGACTCAAGGATTAGGTAGAGGGACTACATTAAAGTATCCAGGAACAGAACAGTGGCCACTCAAGAGTAGTAAATCTGGTGGCAGCATACCGAACCTTTCTAAGTCCAGAAGCTTTTGCGATAGGGGGGAGTTTCCTGGGCGACATTTGTGCTTCTGAGCAGGGAACTGTTTCCAATAAACATTCCCTGTCTGAATTACTAAGAGCGGAAGTCTCAGACGACAACCGAGAGGCCAGCCTTACAACCTGACTCGCTAGAGGTTGACTGTGAGTGAGCATTTCCCCCTCCAAACTCTATTAGTCACCTCAAAAAGTATAGTTGACAAATAACTAATCTTAAATTTTGCACTAAAATGTAAAAAAACAAAAACAAAAACAAACAACAACAACAAAAAACCCTGATTTATCTTATAAGTTAGGTGGGGTTAATAATAGGCGGAACAGATATTTGTGTGATAAGGACCATGGATCCATGCATACCCAAAGGGCACTCAGTGCACATGTAGACAAACCAAGGTGGAAATGCTTAGTTCCCAATACCGAAAAAATGACAACTTCATTGACCAATCCACCCGCACCTTACCAATGGGGGGAGAAGGGTTTTCTTTTAATTGTTTACTTTATTTCTTCTACTCTCCAGTGATTTGCCATGAAAATGTGGTAGCCAGAATGAAAGGGGCTTTCCCCGTCCTATAACTTTCCCACTCAATGCAAGCTAGCTATGGGAGGGAGTGTCTGATTACTACCTATGCCAAAACTCAGTAGTTATTAGAGCTGCGGAATAGAGGGACAGACATAAGTAGGTTTCAACGGTTCATACCATCAGTATTTATGCAATCATATATGTAGCTATTAAGTGGCCCCATTGGTTGGTGGGTCACTGACAGGGAGCCACTAGTCCGGTGTAGGCATACCCTTTACCAAACCGCTACACTGGGAATGGGTCTGGGGACATGGCCATACCAAATTTGTTCTGCCGCACATATATTGCAGTGGTCAATTACCATTACCGGGAATAGCCCTCCTCAACCACAAATAGAAATTCCTGTGCGTGTCAGCCACCCTTTCCAACGGTTTAGCAATCATGGCTAATTTGCAGTAGAAATTCAAGTATAAAGGAGGTGGGACACTCACCACTTCCACATTCCTCCAGAACAAATTTGGTATGGCCATGTCTCCAGACCCTCCGCGCGCTACGTGGGTCTAGCTCTGCCAGACTAGGGAGCCACCTGGTCTAGTGAGAAATGCAGGATGAATAGTGACATTGTATTCATGATCTCACAGGAACTCAATATGTGAAATACGAAGATTCAGCTCTACATATTACATTCATGTTTATCAAACATTATTCATGAAAAATATTCCAAAGAACTATAGTGCAGAGTGCAACAATAACTTGAATAAGGTGACTCAGATATATATAAGAAAATATGAAATGAATCTAAGGAATGTCAGTAACACAATGCAAAAAAGTTATATAAGTTTATCCAATGGAATAATCAGACCTTGGTGGGTGGAGCAAGTTAGAAAGGTTCAGAGGGTGAAGCTCAGTGGTATGACTGGGACACTTGTGGGTGGGCTGAGCTATGAGATCGAACTGGAAGATTTGTAGACCAAGAGGGAGAAGCTGGTAGAAGGGCGACTTGAAGATAAGTGGGAGAAGCAGTTGATCAGATTAGTCTAGGAAAGTCTAGCATGGTGAAATCGTATAATTAATGGAGACGTGTAGATCAGTGGATGGAGCTTGTTGATAAAACAAAAGGCTGGTGAATTAATTGGTGGTGCTAGATGATGAACAGAAAGATGTGTAGATCAGCGGATGGACCTGAATAATGGATACCAGAAGTAAGCGGGTAGAGCCGATCGACTTACATATCAGTGGCATGTGAGAGACCAGTGGATAGGTGGGTGGAACTGCTTGATCACGTAAAAGTCTTGCATGGAGCTGACTTATCGTTTTGAGACCAGTGGATATTAGGGGGTGGAGCTGCTTGATCACATAAAAGTCTTGCATGGAGCTTACTTATCATATTTGAGACCAGTGGATATTAGGGGGTGGAGCTGCTTGATCACATAAAAGTCTTGCATGGAGCTGACTTATCATATTGAGACCAGTGGATCAGGGTGTGGAGCTGGTTGATCATATAAACATCAGAGACCAGTTGATCAGGGGGTAGAGCTGATTGATCACATGAAATCTTGCATAAGCTGAGTAATCAGATTGAGACCAGTGGATCAGGGGGATTGAGCTAGTTGATTAGATTAAAGACTCACAATGCGGAGCTGATTTAGCAAACTATGAGATTCGTGGATCTGGTAGATCACATGGAAGGCTAATTGGCTCTTGGTGGAATAGACAATATGTAGATAAGAGTGACTGTATTCATCAGCAATTAGTCAGTTCAGTGGGTGAAGCTGATTGAACTGGAGAAAACCATAACAGTAAAAAATAAAAGAAAAAAAAAAGAAAAAAAAAGAAAAAAAGAAAAAAAGGAGCTAGCAGAAAGATTGTGTAGAGCCAGTTGAAGAGACAATGTGCGTGTGCTTGTGGGAGATGCAAGTTGAATACTAAGCAATATTCTTATAGGTCGTGATATGTCAGAGAATATTTCTTAAGGTATGGGCAATCTGTAAAATGATGTCCCAAAGTATCCACAAAGGCACCACAATACTCACAAACATCACAAGCATCAGCTCCATGTGTACCCAGTCGAAGCTTTACTAGATTTTTCACAACTGTGTCATCAAGTCTGAGAAATGTGGTAGATGCAGGTGGCTTATGAAGCCACGCCCTTGACTTCCTGGTGGACAATGCCAGCAGTTTCACACTGCTCTCTTCATTACCTTTGACAAGAACCTCTGCAGAAGCAATATCTCGAGGGACATTCCAATATTTCTGTCTGCAGGCTCTAGTACCCTCAGGTGGTGGTATGGCATGAGATTGAGACCAACTAGCAGTAGCTTCATCCAATAGCGAGGAACTGGATCTATGATTGCTGGGCAAAACAGCATTGACTAGATCAGAAGAAGCATGAGAAGATGCCAAGAAAGCAGAGGCAGCAGTGCGCACAGCACTCTGTACTCCCAGACCTCCTAGTCTTATTGGTAGAGTGGCTTGTGACCAGGCAGCACTATTTGGTTTTAGGGGAATGTCAGTGACTGCACTGAAGATCTTTCGCAGACCAATGTTGTAGCGGTTCAATGCGTATGAACGAAAACAGGGAAAAGTGCGAAGAAGGGAATGCAGTTTGGAAAAGGCAAAGAAACTTCGAAGCAAAACCAATGCATCCTTGGTTTCTATATGTTTTATACATTCTCCCAAACTTTTCAGTTCGTCCACCTTCTGAAGTAACCTTTTAGAAATGTTAGTATGATCACCAAGTGGCGTGCCCAAGAAGGTTGCATCAAGTAGGGATACAGGCTGTAGACTAGAAAACGAATGGCAAAGTTTGCCACGAATGGAACAATTTCTGCACATTACTTCTGCTCTAAGATGAAGTCCTAATAATTTAGTTTCTTCCATCACTCTAATGTCATGAAGTAGACTTTCTAAGTTTCCTCCAAGAATCACATGATCCACGTGCTGTAGACAGAACTCAGACTTTAACTGTTGATAGTGTCTGTGGAGTGTGAGACAGAAGAGTAGTGGAGCTAAAGGGTCACCTTGCTGCAGTCCCTCAGCTGACTGGAGAGTTTTATTACCCCAGTGTAAATCAGAAGGAGCTGAATATGCAGAGTAGACGTAGGGATAAAGAACAGGACACAAGTCATGCACAGCCTCTAACATACGATCTCTTTTCAGAGAATTGAAGGCATTATTAAAGCAGATCTTGACCACTGCCTCATCATTGCTCATGTTTGCCAAGTAATGCCTAGCTGCATGAATGGCAGCTTCTGATCCTCCTCTAACACCGTAACCCAACTGTCGGGGAAGCAACAGACGAGTCATCTCATCTTGAACGAGGTAACTGGCAACTTTAGCCACCAAACGACGCAGAGTACAGCCCACCAGTATGGGCCGCACTTCTCCAGACTTAGTCTCTAAAGCTACCAAGTGAGCACCAAAGAACTGAGACCTGACAGATTCAGGAATGTTCCCACAGAGTACTAGCTTGCAGAGTTTAACCAGGGCATTTAAAAGTGGAGCATCAGAATCGCCTCTGCAAGAGTTCAACATGTCCTTTAAATGACGAGGTCGTAAGAGTCCTGGTCCACCAGCTGAGCCACTGGGTAAGGATCGTACTGCTCTGAGTATAGTGCTGGTGGTGAGTCCATTAAAGTCTTTCTCAACTTGAATTGTAGGAATTGGTGAGATGATTGCATTATGTGGAGATGATGGAAATTGATATTTAAGAGCTCTGTAAGTTTTGTCCGAGAATTCTGCAGGTACATCTGATGAGCTAGCCAGTTGGACTGCACCTCTCACATCTCCATCCCGTAATTTATTAGAAACTTTGCTTGCCAAAACAGAAGTTTTTTTGCGTGTTACATGATATACAGATGCTGAAGAAATACCTGGGCTTTCATGCTGTAGCTGGTTCTGGACAATGCTTGCCAGTGGCTTGTTCTGGTTTACCTGTAATGGTGCTTTCAGATAATTGGTAGCGAAATGAAACAAATTGTTCCAAGATGAAATAAAATTGCTTTTAATTACATTTTCTAGTATTGAGGCAAATTTAGAGCAGCAAATGGTCCTGGCGGTTTCAGGAATTGTATGTAGAACTTTCACCCTAGGAATAGGCTGTAGAATAGATTCCTGAATATTCAGTGGGCGTGGTACAGTTGGTGAATCCACTGTCTGGTTGATTTCTGGCTGTGGATTATTTTCTATTGTGTGTTCTCCTACAAAACCAATGACATGTTTATCCCTAGCTTCTGTGGCCAGCATCAGTGCTGTTTGGTTATGACTATTTGTCAGATTCACTTCTGCACCATGTTTTAGCAACATTTTAACAACACCAGCATGGCCATTCTGACTGGCAAACATAAGTGCAGACATACCATTATCCATATGCTCATTAACTGAAGCTCCATTCTCTAGCAACAGTTCAACTGTTTTACTATGTCCATGTGTACATGCAAGTATTAATGCAGAGTATCTACAATTTTCATGAAGACGCCAACTCCCACCAGACTTCAGTACCACTTCATGGGTCATGTCATTATCCTTTATCTCTAAAACAATAGGGTCCTCTTCATATTCTCCAACTGCTCCATGATTCTTTGAATGTATATCACTGCATTTTTCTGACTTCACTTTAGCTCCAGATTCAAGTAAAGTTTGTATACTTTCATCATGTCCAATGTGGTTATTAATTAGATCAACAGGGGTGCATGAAGATAGTGATTTCAAATGAACATTTTTATTTAATGATATCATCAGGTTATGATTTTCATGGCTACCATAGCATGTAGGAGAGAAGTTGTACTCTATAGTAATGTCTGCCCAGCCTATTTCCTTTAAAATTTCAATAATTTCTTCATAACGATCATCACCTGAAATAATCAAATTCGAAAACAAAGTTTTCTTCCGCATATCCACACTAGCTCCATTCTCTAGCAGTATTTTAGCAACTTCACTATGTCCTCCATGACTGGCAGATACTAGTGCAGACCCCCCATCTTCCATTTGCAGGTCCACATTAGCTCCATTCTCAAGCAGTATATTTGCAACTTCACTATGTCCTTCTTGACTGGCTAACATTAGTGCAGACCACCCATCTTCCTTTTGCAGATCCACACTAGCTCCATTCTCTAGCAGTATTTTAGCGACTTCACTATGTCCTTCAAAACTAGCAGACATTAGTGCAGACCCCCCAACTTCATTTTGCAGATCCACACTAGCTCCATTATCTAGCAGTATTTTAGCGACTTCACTATGTCCTTCAAAACTAGCAGACATTAGTGCAGACCACCCATCTTCGTTTTGCAGATCCACACTAGCTCCATTATCTAGCAGTATTTTAGCGACTTCACTATGTCCTTCAAAGCTAGCAGACATTAGTGCAGACCCCACAACTTCATTTTGCAGATCCACACTAGCTCCATTATCTAGCAGTATTTTAGCGATTTCACTATGTCCTTCTTGACTGGCTAACATTAGTGCAGACCACCCATCTTCGTTTTGCAGATCCACACTAGCTCCATTCTCTAGCAGTATTTTAGCGACTTCACTATGTCCTTCAAAACTAGCAGACATTAGTGCAAACTTCCCATCTTCTATTTGCAGATCCACACTAGCTCCATTCTCTAGCAATATTTTAGTGACTTCACTATGTCCTTCTTGACTGGCTAACATTAGTGCAGACCACCCATCTTCGTTTTGCAGATCCACACTAGCTCCATTCTCTAGCAGTATTTTAGCGACTTCACTATGTCCTTTATAACTAGCAGACATTAGTGCAAACCTCCCATCTTCACTTTGCAGATCCACACTAGCTCCATTCTCTAGCAGTATTTTAGCGACTTCACTATGTCCTTCTTGACTGGCATACATTAGTGCAGGAAACCCATCTTCATCTTGCCGATCCTCATGAGCTCCATTCTCTAGCAGTATTTTAGCGACTTCACTATGTCCATTCGAACTAGCAGACATTAGTGCAGACCACCCATCTTCCTTTTGCAGATCCACACTAGCTCCATTCTCTAGCAGTATTTTAGTGACTTCACTATGTCCATTCGAACTAGCAGACATTAGTGCAGACCACCCATCTTCATTTTGCAGATCCACACTAGCTCCATTCTCTAGCAATATTTTAGCGACTTCACTATGTCCATTCGAACTAGCAGACATTAGTGCAGACCACCCATCTTCCTTTTGCAGATCCACACTAGCTCCATTCTCTAGCAGTATTTTAGCGACTTCACAATGTCCGTTATAACTAGCAAACATTAGTGCAGACCCCTTATTTTTTCCTTTCAAATTAACCTCAGCACCATTGGTTATTAAGAATTTAACAACCTCATAATGACCAAAGTAACTTGCACATATCAGTGCAGAAATCCCATCTTCATCTTGTAGATCTACACTCACTCCATTGGCTATTAAAAGTTGAACAACTTCATGATGTCCATTCTTGCAGGCACTTATCATTGGATGTTGTTTACTAGTACCTTCTTCATTAATGCCTACCTGTATGTTTAGATCCACTATTCTGTTCTTTAGTATGAGATCAACCAATTTAGCATCTCCAGAGGCACACCCCACGTATAATGCCTCTCTCACTTCATCTTGATTGGTATTCGGATCTAGTAAATACTTATGATGCACAGATTCTTTGGATTCTTGGTTACCCATTGTGAGAAGCTCTATTTTCCCAGTTTGGTCAACTATTTATTTGTATAATTCATAGTAATCATGTGACTACTAGTGACAATATTCATTGTCTTATCCTCAAAGTTCATATTGATAACACCTTACCAAAAAGGTTAATTCAGGAAATATGAATTAAATAATCTCTGAATGCCATAAGCAGGAAACACAAGGCTCATTTGACATATCAGAAGAAAGCAAGTAGATAATATGTATTGTTGTAATAAGTGTGATAGCACAATAACCAAGTGAACCAACTAGCTACCAACAACACCAGAAACAAATACTAGAATAAACTGATTACGAGAATGCTATTATTTCACTAAATTTCTAAAAATGTGAAAGAAAAAAAAAAGGATGAGACTCTCTCAAAGTAAGAGAGGAATTTGGAGTTAATTGAAAAGATACCTTTCAGTGAGGCATGATTAATCTTTTTTTTTTTTTTACAATTAAATCAATTTCTAGTGTCTGATTCCACACTTTTGAGCAAACGAGAAGCAGTCAGCTTTGTATTGGCACTAGCTTTCATGGGTAATGTCCCTATCATCATGTAATCATGAAAATAAATAAATAAATAAAAGAAAAAAAAGAAGAAAAAAAGAAAGTCACAAAACAATGTCAATACAAATGAAAATACAATATAGAATGGTACTTTGTGTAGAAACAGACATTTCAGAAGGTAACTTTGCTTTGCTGGCATGCATGGACAATATCAGCTCATCTTAAATTTAATTTAGCTAAATATCTCCTGGAAATAGTCATTTATAATTATAGAGTTGAGGAACTTGTCACCAAGTAGAAATATTTTCAGGTAAGAATGAAAGTAGATCATTTTAATGCTACATGTAATATGGCGTATGTCGATAATTGCAACAAAAACGCGGTATTCACTTTTGTTCTTAATTGTGTCCACAGATGCGGTTTTTGGTGAAGATATTACCAAATGAAGAGTGGAAGAGAGACAAGAAAATTTGCCAGAAGTGCTATCAAATATGTACCATCTCTACAATAACTTCCTCATAGTGAGTGTCAAACTATAATTTTCATGTCCATTTTTGCAAGATCTCAATAAGACAAGATAAGTAATTTAAGATCTTGGAACCCATTATCTTAACAAGATCTTAACAAGATCTTATAAAAGATCTTGTTTAGAATCAGAATAAGAACTAAGGTCATTCTTATTTTGATCTTAATACGATTTACTTAAGTTGTGATAAGATTTAGGAAATCTTATTGTGATCTAGATAAAATTTTCCTAAAAATACTATTGTAGATGATCTTATCAATATCTTATATTATATGATATTTTTGCTGGGGATTTTCTTAACCCAGCAGACTTTTAAGACTTCCTACTAACTTGGTGCACAATTGTATGTGCATTTAACTACTAGAACATAAGCTGCCACTACCACCACACAGACTCACAGCAACAGAAGGTGTGGCTTCTATCTCTTGGAATATGAGCTCTGGCAGTAACCTATAGAGGGAGTGATCATCTAACTACATGATGGGAATACAAGTGTATGAGCTTCACCAACTTCAAATATCAACTATCACTAACTAATAAACAAACAGAACAGCATGCAATGTATGTATTATATGTAAAGCAAAGCTTACACCAAGAGTTAGCGTGTTGTAAAGAAGTGGGAGGTATGTTTGTGTGCGCGCGCCTGTGTGTGTGGGAGTGGGTAATACAAGATACAACCAAATATTTTTTTTTATAGATTAAAATTAAACTCAACTTCATAATCAAACAAAGACCAGGCAGCTTGAAAGAAATATCGGTACTGAGTGACTGACTATACCTCCTGATAGAGAGTAGATATTCTCCCATAGTGATAAAAATTAATGCTCACAAGATTAAAATCAGACATATTTTTCAGGTCATTTCAAGTAAGCTACACAATTGGATGTCACTTTGTCTTCAAGAATTTCTATTGACTGAATAAATAAATGAAGTGCCATAATCCTCATGGCTGGCCAAATTGCACGTACTATGTCAACAGAAAATTAAAGAGGGCATACACATCACTGCCACTCATTAGGCAGATCTTTTACTTTACTAAGGCACTGGCGTATATGCTTCTAGCAATGTGATTAAATAATAAGTTACTTAGCAGGAAGTCTGTGTCTGAACATGTTTGCTCTATACTAGATAAGACATTGTTGAAAGACAAGGATCACACAAGGCAAACAATTACATAAAAAATCAAACAAAAAAAAAATCCTTAAAAAGAATAATAAGGTTAGCTTCTCAAACCTTGCCGCCACAGTAAATAAACTCACAGTGATTTCCAGTACTCATTAGGCAGACTCTCCAGAGGTTGCCCAGTGCTAGGGGAACACGCCCTCAAGCTCTACATCACAAAATAGGTATTACTAGTGGTGTGCTTGAGCACAAATGGCGAGCGCCTCCCAAGTTAGGCTACATAAAATTAAGTACTGTTGTATGATTAATTTTTAACTTCTAACACTCCAGCTACTAAAAAAAAAAAAAAAAAATGGTGGAGTTTTTAAATTACGTATATATGGTAAAGGGGTTTCAGTGCAATAGTAACCACTCACCGCAACTGTTGATTAAAAAACAAACAAACAAGAACGACGACAACAGGAATTTCTAAGAAATTACCAACAGGTTTTAACCTAACTCTATATTAGGACATGCTTACTACTGCAGTAGCCGAAAAAGCTGTGTAAAGGCAGCTAACATATCTATTTGTAAGTTAAACATTTACTTTGTGCTATTCTTTAGCTAAGCAGTAGTAATAATGCACAACACTTTCACACACACTTGTTCACTGGACATATCAACACAAGAAATACCTTCGTGGTTAGACTATTGGACAATGGACTTTCAAGTAAGAACAACAGTGTTGAGTAGGGCCAGGGCGTATAACTACGACAAAGCATTAACTTACCACCGCCACTAATTTGAATGGAAATGAACTCTGGTAAGCTTATAAATTTTAAATGCACCCGTAAAAGAATTCAAAGTGGTAAACAATTCAATTTCTTTGGATAATACTGGTAAAGATCGATAAACCAAACTACTCTATTTAGTGAAGAATGGGACGAGGTCAACCTTTTAGCAAATACTAAAACGTGAGGGTCAAAGTACAAAATGACATACGTACGTCCAACAAATATCCCTGATTTTCAAATTGTGTTACCCCTGATAGTGTCTCGCTCTATTGACTTGCTCTGAGTCTACGAGGCCAGTTTAATAGTATGCAGCAACTCCCATCCTGAATAAAAGAGAGTGCTACTGATGCTCTTGCTTAACCCGTACTTACTAACTGCTAAATCTCTCAAATTGAGTGAACAAACCTCTTCGTATAGTCTTTATCTGTGCTAGATAGTTCTTGTTTAACCATGAGCTAACCAAACTCTCTAATTCGTTCTGCTAGCTCAGTAAAAACTAAACTATCATGGTCATCTTCATTGAAACCCAAGCCACATATAAAACAGTTGCTGTTGTAGCCAACCTCTTCTTTATTCTGCTAATGGACACTAACCAAAACACAAACCAGGCCACAGGCAAGAGATGTGGTCAAAAGATAGATTTGTCTGTATGTACTTCAAGCGAACGTTATAAACTCAACTCCCAATTGAGCTAGTCTGGTGTAGCTAAACCCTACCGAACTTCTATGCAGAGAAAGAGTTGGGATACAATTATGCACTTTGGCTGTCCTAGCACCAGGATTTCGGAGGAGGAGGGGGTGATTAGTAACATTTTTAAAAAACATTTGGCCATTTCCTAGGAAGGCCTCAGTGGAAGGAGTGGATGTCCTACTGTGAGTGTACATAACTGAGTTTGCATTCCTCTACATTCATAACTTAGTAACTGCTGTGACTGACCATCACACTGTGGCTATGTTCGGGTACAGTGTCCTGCAAACTTCACGACGCACTAAAAATAATCAGGTAACCGCTAGCTACCAAATTCCTTTAGAACAGCTAAGGTGCATGGTTGCCCCCAGACCATTTCTCCATGTAGTGGTTTGGTAAAGGGTCTCACTATACCAGACTATAATTGAGCATGGTCTATAGAAGAAGAAATCAAGAAAATATGGAACCGTTACAATCTCAACAACCACTCACCTGCTCTGTGAGCACATCTACCATCACTCTGAAGTACGCCCACACGTAATCATACCAGTTGCTACACACTGGCAAGATCTGCACACACATAAACACACAGGCATAATCATAGCAATCATCATCGGATGTCACTCACATTCCTGATGTCCCCTGCCAGTGAGGCATACACTGCCTTCTCATACTTGCTATAGCCAGTCTGCATACAACAGTGGAGAGAGAGAGAGAGAACAAGACAAGATGGATCACACAAACACTGTTTAATTAACACACATGCACATGCACACACACACACACACACACACACACATACACACACACACAACTCCTCTTACAGCTCTAGCCATCTCCCAGCAGCTCAGTTTCCACAGGTCTCTGGTCATGTTGCCCTCCACGTGCTTCACACTGTCATCTACAATATCTGTAGACACAACAAAAGTGGGTTAACTAATAATAATAATAATAATAATAATAATAATAATAATAACAACAACAACATATTAACTATAATAGCAACAATAATAATGATAATAATAATAAAATGTGTGCATAAGGATTGGCCTCAATCAGAACAACCCTTTACCTAACTGGTATCTAAGCAGTTTAATTTAAAAGGAACATGTTGTACTCAGCATGAAACACTAACAGGAGCACAGCTTTCCTCACATGCTTGCTGTATCAGCTTTTCCATTACAGAAGGCTCAGACAGAGTTTGGTCAGTTTGTAAGTAACATGTAGGGGTTCATTTGAAGGGGTGGTAAGTTAATACACTATTTGTCACAGTTATAAGCACTACTCAACAGCATTTACTTGAAAATTCATTGTCCACTAGACTAACCACGAAGGTAAGTCTTGCTAGGTATGTTCAGTTGTGTGAAAGTATTGTGCGTTACAACTACTACACAAAGAAAAAGTTTAAATAACGGGATTTGATTTTGTTGCTTCTTTTTCAATTCAAACAGTTGCGGGGAGCGGTTACTATGGCATTGAATCCCCTTTACCACATATACGTAATTTAAAAACTCAGACTTTATTTTAGTAGCTCGAGTTTTAGTAGTTAGTGTGGTTTAAGGCTCACGCACCATTTGTGCTCAAGCACACCACTAGTGTATTCATTTTTCTTGCATAATTTTATCAAACAATTTCAAGGGGTAACAAAATGAACCCAAGGTGGGATAGCCCCTGCCCCACCGCCACTAACTCCAATAGAAATGGAGCTCCCATAAGCTTTTGAGTTTTAACTGCACCCGCAAAAGAATTCAAAGCGGTAAACCAATTTCTAGGGTGATACGGGTAATGATCGCTAAACCAGAGGATTCTGTTTAGTGAAGTTTGGGACGGGGTCGAAGACGGAGCGAACACAAAAATATGTGAGGGTCAAAGTACAAAATTACATACGTACGTCAACACACATATATTATAAACAAACAAATATCCCTGATTTTTCAATGTTACCCCTGAGAGTGTCTCGCTCGCTCACCAATTAAAGGGTATATTCAATGGAAAAAATAAAAAGCCTCAAAATACACCAAAAGCACTATAATATCATGTATTAACATTGCCCTAAACTGTTTTGGTCAAAACTCACTGCAAGCAAAGATATAGTACATGCTTTTCACTCTAAAAAGCCATTCAAGATTCACTTCCTATTGTGGGTGGAGCTTCATTGTGATGCACATATAGGGATTCAATTGACCTCATGGCCATAGTGGTAGTACCAATCTGAAGTATGGGAAGGAATTGTATTGTTTTTGGGTGCTCAAATACTCAGAAGAATTGTGTACAATCATAATTGTAGCAAGCATCAGGCTAAGACAAAGAAGGGAAAAGATTAATACTCAATTTCTTTTCCCAAGTAGCTACAAGAAAGGTGGTTTTATTGTGAGGGAAGTTATGGAGAAGAGCAATTATGATTAGTATGGTGCTAACACAGGCCTAACTTGACTAATTTGTTTGTTTCATTCCTATAGGCTATGTAAAAGATTTGATGTCTGCATTACTTCAAATACAGGCCAGTGGAAAGGCTATCTTTGAGCTTTCAGAACTTTGCAGGTTACTTTCCTCAGTTGACATCAGTGTTGGGTCAAGCCCAGTTGAGCTTAAGCCTTTTTGAGCTTAAGCCCAAGGGCTTAAAGAGGCTTGAAGCCCATTTCATAAAAAAATGGTCAAGAGCTTGAGCTTGGACTTAAGCTCTATCACAAAATATAGGGCTTGAGCTTAAGCTTAATTGATTGATAGTTGTTTGCTGAATTGAAGCAAAGAATCAATATTAGTAGACAATAACACTTTCCCATTTTACCTAATAGGCTATTAGCCACACCCAATATTAGTAACTTTTATTAATAAAGTTTTCAATAAAATGATCAATAAAGTCATTTCCTTTTTGTTAATTGAATTATCAAATTTTCAATGTTCTTTCACAATAAAATGAATAATAAAGAATTCCAACTTCTGAATAGAGCTTTATTGAATTATGTAATTTTCAATGATCTTTCACAATAAAATGATCAATAAAGTTATTTCCTTTTTGTTAATTGAATTATGTAATTTTCAATGTTATTTCACAATGAAATGAATAATAAAGAATCCCAAGTTCTGAATAAAGCTTAAGCTTGGACTTAAGCCTTTAAATAAAGACTTGATCTTGGACTTAAATCCGATTTGAAATTGATGGGCTTGGGCTTGAGCTTAAGCTCTAAAAATCTATAAAGGCTTGAGCTTGGACTTAAGCTCTTAATTACAGGGCTTGACCCAACACTGGTTGACATAGCTATAGCCATGAGGTCAGTTAAATCCCTATATTATGTGCATCACAATGAAGCTCCACCCACAACAGGAAGTGAATCTTGAATGGCTTTTTAGAGTGAAAAGCATGGTACTATATCTTTGCTTGCAGTGAGTTTTGACCAACACTGTTTAGGGCAATGTTAATACATGATATTATAGTGCTTTTGGTGTATTTTGAGGCTTTTTATTTTTTTCATTGAATATACCCTTTAACATTATGTAAAATGAATGTGATTGCTAATGCATATATGTGACAGTGCCTAGGAAAAGGGACCTTTTCCGTAAAATCAATAATGTACAGTATAACCCAAACACTGACAAAAAACATTTTTTGTTGGTTTTCTTTTTATTGACCCACAGGTATCTCCTACCCTTTAGCTACACTGACACCAAATTTGAGTGGCTGAAACCGTTGTTAAAGGTCCGAGCGCCCCGTTTAAACACAGTCACCTTTTACTCTCTATTTTGACCTTCCTTGCGTGCACGGAAATCCAACCCGCGAGTAATTGAAAATCGTGGGCGAATTCAATTTGTTGCCTAGCAACAAATTACCTCGGATAATCGCGGGTAAATTCTTATAAGTTTTTGTTATAGCATTGCAGCAACAGAATAGAAATAATAAATGTGAATATAGGTTGATGCTGCTATTTATGGAGTCTTGTAGTTGGAATCTGCAAACCTGGAGACTCCTGGTACTATTTTTGTGAAGACAGTAGAAGAATCAGCCAGTCTCTGACTGGACAAAGGTTTCAGTGATGATGAGGACTTCTGTCACACTGCAACAAGAGAAGGCAACACATTTTTAAAGTCCATCATTTTTGTTCATTGATTTAAAGAGATTCCTATTGTTCATTTGTTCCAAAATAGGCAACAAGCTGGCTGCAAGACAAATATAATCCTAAACTTAGCTAGCCAGTGAACTAACAAACCAAACTAGTTGATCATTTCTAAAAGAGTGACTGTATTATAGTTACCATGATTTACTGTAACTATCAAACTGTTGGAAACAGAAAAAAACAAGAAGCACAAAACGGCCTGCAAAATTATGTCTATAGGTATCTAGTGCTATTTAAAGCCATGCCTGTCTAGTACTCTTACACAATGTAGGGTCTAAACTGAGTAAGGCCTCCCCCATGAAGTAAGCGGCCCCAACTATAACTTACTGCCGTTAAGCTGATCGCCACCATTTTCCAAGCATAAGTAAACAGTCTTACGTAATGCGGACTTCCTGTTAGATTACGGAATTCAACGTTAACTCTGCGAGAAATTGAATAAGAAGTTTTAATTGCAGTTTTCTCGAAATAACTGTGCTCAAGTTGGTCAGATTGCCGCTCGTATATTTAGTGAACCAAGCAGCGCCTGCCTATAAACTTGGTATCAAAATACTTCATAAGAAGTGCTCTACACAGTGGTATGAATAACTCATTTTTCATTTTTTTACGGAAAAGGTCCCTTTTCCTAGGCACTGTCACATATTATTATTAAGCTTATTGTATTGCCTTGGTCAATGCTAAAGGACAATGCTGACTTTCTGATCCATATATTATTTAACAGGTACTTGTCTGTCAAATTGGTTGGAGATTCAACTGCAATTCCATTAAGCTGGATAGACATTTGTTACGGTACTCCGTAAGTCACTAGGATTGATAGACTTGTTGAAGCAAGCTACTTAGGCTAGGAAATATTGGTATCACCATATCATTAGAAACAAGTACCGTAAATCTGGTTATCACGCTAATTCCGGGCTTGTTGAACCATAACTGATAGTTTCCCACTCCATGAATGTTTGAAGTGACCATTGCGTCTCTACTTTCTGACTTTCCACTTAATGTTTCAAAAGGCTTTGTCACTCCACAGTGAGATAACCATGTGGCGATAGCTTGTCCACCATAATGAGTCATACTTGACGTGCCTTATAGACAAATGGCTTTGCAACAGTTTCCCGAAGACTTACAATATTCACCATTGTAACTTTAATCCCTGTAGTTCAACCCCAATGATATTTGATAATCCATAAGTTCTTGAAGATTTTCTCAACAACCCTTTCCCCATCCTTACATTCACCCCTTCCAATATACCTCGTTAATTATGTTGTGACTACCCTTGAGATAGTGCAAGCTTAATCCCGCCCCCAATAACAAACCACTTTAAAGCTACCCTTTACCAGACTACAATTTAATCACTTGAATTCACTTTAAAACTACCCTTTACCAGACAATAAATCCCTATCTCACTTTTTCCTGCATTGGGGTCGTGGTAGAGCTTCCATCCCTCTAAAGAAGCAGCTCTCCATGGCTCTCCCATCTTCACACACAGCTCCTGTGCCTTGACCACCTGGCCTGCCCGAATGCAGGCAAACAAGTGCTTGACCAGAGTTTCCTCATCTTGGTAGTCATGCTCAGACAACTTCTTGCCTTGTCTGGACGACGCATCAGGATCCTGGGATAAGAATTAAAGTAACTAACACTTTTTTTTTTGTTTCCCTAAACTGAGATTTATTCCAACAGAGGCAACAGTGTGCCTGAAAGTTGCAATGAGTTATGAACAGATAAACCAATGAAGCAATCCATACATCTAAAGGGTGGTACCAATGAAGCAATCCATACATCTAAAGGGTGGTATGCCCTATTCTGGCTGACTAACAAAAAAAATTAAATTATTTTATGTATGTATGTATACTTAAGAAGTTAATATCATACTTCCTAAACCCTTGAATTGTGAGCTATTAAAATGTCATTCATTCCTCGTCTCAAGCTGGTCCCATTCTTAAAACTAACAGACACAACCCCACATCCAGCCATTCTATGGGTATCAGTGCATCAATCTATAGCTCTTATTTCTCTGGACAACCTACCAGTTCAGTAACCATGTTGGACTCTTTAGAATCTCCTTCAAGAGAACTCAGAGTATCCTCCCACAAGACTCCTCCACTGAAGTAGTGTATTTTCTCAGGGTAGTTGGTGAGATTAGACATTGCATTCTTCTCTAGCCAGTCCACCACCAACTGGGGACAACATGAACACACACACACACAACAACAATAACAATTAATTAACCTTACATCTGTATCTGACAGGAGCTGGTTGCTCTACTCGTGTGGTCAACGGTAAGTCTACCTATGTTCAAGTGATGATGTCCCTCAGACGTACCTGAGCCTGTCTTACGGGGCTCTCCTTTGTAAACAAATCTTCTGCCAGTTTCCTATCACTTCTCACTGATGACTGAAAAAAACAACACAAAAACAACAACACATTATTGAATAGAAAACACAATACACAAAATAGCAATAATCAAAGCAACTGTAAGGAACATATAACTATGTAATCAATTGAGGCCAGCAAGTAAGAATAGGAATATAAATCAATTTGTCATCATCATCACTATCATCATCATCATCATTGTCATTATCATCATCATCATCATCATAATCATCATCACCACCACCATCATTGACTGTAAGGTTTCAATACCCTCTCCCATCCCTCTCATATCATGAGCATGCCCCACCCTCTCCCTCACTGTCTGGGTAAGGATGGAAGGCTCAGTGTCCCAGTCGTCCTGTTCCATCTGATCTGCATTGATACGATCTGAATACAGGACGTGGATGAGCTCCCATGTGCTCCTTTCTAGGTTCAAATCACACATTAACTGAGCCCACAAAGACGCTCTGTGTAAACACACACACACACACACACAAGAAAGCAAACACACACATATACACATCACCCACATGTAGCATAAGAGCAGTAGCACACCAACATAAGTATTTCTCAGGTAGATTGGGAAGAATAACCAAGCAACAAGCCGTGTACTTTCATAATAGGAAAAATTTAGGTCATTGTGTAGGCAGTCAATTTAATGGTTACTTCGTATTTATTAGCAGTTGCATTTGTTACCAGCAAGTACAACCAGTGACTATATAGATATAATATATATCAACTAGAAACAATCATTTATAAAAATAAAAAAAGGGACAAAGCATAGCACAAGTGAATACAGCCTTTCTTGTATTACAATAGAATAAATTAAAACCAAACATTCTTTTCTTTCAAATAAATGTCTATTATTCAAGTGGCTACTTGACACTGATGACCCTTTACTTTATTTGATTTCAAAATGTTTTTAACTTTTTTCACTATAGTAGTGTGAGAAAAAGTTATTTGTTACCCTCAGACAAAGAAAAAGAAAGACATAGAAAGCAAAGAAAGCCTAGAGGAAAAAATATTTACCATGAAGAAAAAAAAAAAAGTATTCCTTTCAACGCAAGTCGCAACATCGACCGCTGAAGAAGACTATCAGAGTCTAAACATCTGAGAGTTTGGACTTTTAAAATTTATTTACTTGTTGTTTTCTCTCTTTTTTTTTTTTTGCTTTTTCCACCAAAGTTGCAAGCAGTTGTTTAAGACCCTTTAACATATTTTTATTTATTTATTTTTTTTATTAGTCTGTTTAAGTTGTTTTGAGCAGGTTAGCAAGAACTACTGGAACTTCACATAGTACGAACAACTACTTTTTTTTTTATAACTTGTTCTTCAAGAAATAAAGCTACTGAATGGTGCCATTCTACAGAAGAAGAACATCCCATTACAACATAGAGGTCTCTAGTAAATATAAATGTTTCATATTTAATTTGTTTAGTTGTTTGAATCTCAAAAGCACTGGCTAGCTTGCCACTTGTGCTCATGTACAACACTTGTAAATATATTAAATTATCATAATAATCAGTATTTTGATCCTTATGCATACATTATAATTACACCCAGCAATCATTAACTGACACTTACTTAGTACTGGAAGTCTTCTCTGAAGTCTGCAGCTCATCCATCTGGTTCTGACAGGCCTGCAGTGTACAGTCATGATCAGAAAATTATACAGTCTGTTTACAGTTAGGATGTCCACATGTCATACCTTCTGAAGGCCTTTCAGTAATTCCAGTACCTCTGCAGGTTTAGGATGGGTTGAGAAACACTCATGGAAGGTGTGAATTAGGTTATAACCAGCTGCATAAATAATCAATAAATAACAATAACAATAATAGTAATAATAACACTAATAATAATAATAATAATAATAATAACAACAATAATAATAATTCAGCGAAGCGAGCGGAGCTGACTCTCTAATGAGTTCGCGATATATATATATATTTAGGTCTAGAAATTTTTGTTCTGGCGTGGGCGTACGTGTGTACCCTTTCTCCTACGCGCTTGCGCGGGCCGGGTAACCTTCTTAGCAACATTTTGTTTTGTTTACCCGCCGTACGAAGTAGCGATGCCCAGTAGACAAAACGTTAGAAACGCTCGGTCAAGAGCTTTGAGGGCGTTAGAAACTCCAGAAGAAAAATTAGTAAGGAGAGATATAAGAAATGAAAAAGACAGGGCAAGGAGGAGGAGAGCTAAAACGAAACAGAAACAGGTAGCAAAGTAAAGAATCTTTCTTTTTGAAAAGCCATTAAATGTTCCTAATTTATTTATTAGACTATTCCTGAGGATTACGGTACCAGGAGCCTTCATCATAGAAAAAAGCTACCACTTTTGTTTTCTCACTTTGACAGTATTTTGTAGCCTGGAATGGCTGCAATTACAGGGAACATGCATCGCTCGCTTCGCTATTCTGTGCTATTAGAGCGCATCACTAGTAATAACAATAGCAATAATAAATAATACATTTTTGTGTCAGTAATGACGACGACAACAACCATGGTGTGTGTACTCATAAATAATTAAATAATTTGTTACCGGAGCTCGGTTGGTAAAGCATCATCTTTAACTGAATGGGTAAAGCATCATCACATTCAGTAGATGGTCATTAAAGAAAGGTGATTAAGAAAACAACGACTATTGTAGGTAAAGTGAAATCGGCAAGGAAAGGACCATGAAAGTTTTAAATGGAAGACAAAGTCCAAGTCCACAATCATAAGTAGAAGGACAGAGATACTGAGAAGCAGGAGAGATAGACAAAGATGAAGAAGAGGATCCACGACTCCAAAAGAAAAGCTGAAGAGGGGGGTGAGAAATCTCAGGAAGGAAGAGAGTGGGAGAAGAAATTGATATAACTAAACCAAGTGGTAGTATAATAACGATGGATAAAATACCGTACTTACTCTGCATGTAATTTGAAAAGTTAGTACATCATGTGCCACCGTGCGGAAGGGTACTTACAATAATAAATAACAATAATTGGCAAGCTAATTGAATGAAATTTTCACATCTAACTCAATGGAGTTTTTTCATGTGTTTATGTATAAGTTTAGCACATTGCTCAACTTACACTGAATTAGGCGGAGCTATAATGTCAACTGTTTCACTCCTTAGATATTATTAGCTGTTTAGTTTGCCACACAGCATTAAAAAAAAAAAAAAAAAAAAGGATTTACCAACCTATATACATACATTCTTTTTTTTTTTCCTTTTTTTTTTAATCCCATGTCTCTCTGCCTTTCTATCCTCTATCACACTTACCCATACCAAAATTGCTTCAGTGAAAACACTGAAGATAATGAGTGACTTACAGACTAGTGGACACATATAACTAATCCTGTAACCATTTGTGCCACACAATTTAGAATTTAGTTCGCCTGGCTATCATGCTTGCTGTGACTGCACTATTGAGTGCACCACTAGTAGTAGTAGTAGTAGTAATAATAACAATGATGATGATAATCATAATAAGAATCATCTATAATAATAAATTGCCCATACTCTATGCCATATTGTCATAAGTATTTCATACCCTAATGTAGCGTGCACACAACTATTAAATTCAAGATTGATTTCACTACTTTACTGCTAACTTAGCATCCGCACTCTCACCAGCACTCATAATTTCAATCCTGCAGCAACTACACTCAAGATATGTCCAATGAACCAAAGGTGAAGTTAACAAGAGAAACTAAGAAATAGGGGACATAGCTCCCATCAGCAGAGAAGGAATAAGACAGTGAAGCAGGAGAACAGAAAACTTGGCAAAGAATTCAATTGTGAAAGCTCCAATTGAGCACAACTCAATTTTTTTTTTAAAAACTACCGAAGTTTATCCAACTTGTAAACACCACTTCAGTTTGCCTGGTAAACCATTGTTTGTTTACACAAACTTTGTGTAAACAAACAATGGTTTACCAGGCCAAGGTGTCATACAGGAATTTTCGCTGAGGGTGGGAAACACTGCCGTACTTAGCCACACCCATTTTATATAGCCCACACTACTTTGATGCACATGCCTACATGAAACCGTACATGTACATAACTTCACACTGATCAGTGCTTGGCCACATGCAAAATTTTATAACCTTACTACTCATAGAATCAACTTTAGCTACTGCACTACAGTGGTGGAGGAAGATGTTTCGGTAAGTGCGGGCTCCATATAGGCATTTTTTGTGGTTAAAAATTGTTCATGTGAGAAATCACGTCGTGAGATAGTGCCCCAAAATTATGGGGGCGAGGAGGCTCCATCCCCCGGATCCCACCCCCCCCCTTCCTACACCACTGCACTGTACTAACTATTAAAAGGGTGTCCCTACCTCTGTATGAAACCCTGGATACACAAAAATGAATACATAGCAGAGATGCAGCAAAATGACTAGACCCTGCAGCCTCGAATACGCCAGAGGGCACGAGTAAGCTAATGCCTAACTTACTCTCTTCCACTGGATTCTGCATGAGAAGACTCTGCGGGGAAGACGGCCTGGCACCAGTGGTATCAAACAAGGTGAGGTCTCCCTCTGTTTGGTCAAAGGTGCTGTCCTACTCCAACAATTAGGGCAGTCACATGGCAGTCACGACACAATAGAGAACTTACAAACTTGCCAGTCTGGTCTAAGAATGTGTCCATGAGCAAGTTCTGGACCGCGTCTGTCTCGTTTATCAGATCTGCTCTCTGTGGCAAATACACATACTATAACAGTGAAAGATCAGCTATTCAGTGAAGCCGAGATTATCAGCACTAAACACTGTTTCACCGAAATGTTTGAGGATCCGAATGAGAAAAATTATCATATGATCAACTATGGTCACCTGCACAACTGTATGGAGAGTATACCTAGTATATTCTTTCGCAACCCCAGTGGATATTAGTCCGGCATCGCCGACCCTTTTCCTTCCCTATATTGGTGGGTGCGGAGGAAGGAAAGGGTCTGGTAGCTCTAGTATCAATGACTTGTGCCGGCACCAAAATAGTGGCGCTCCAATCAGATTGCAGAATCGTTAATTAAGCGCATTCCTCAGCTACATATTCAATGCGCCCCAGTTTATTCCGCGTTGTTAGCTATGGATGATCAAGTGATGAAGAGCGTGTTCAGAAGTTACAGTTTCGCGCGTAAAGCCAGAGCAGATGAAAGGGAATTTTAAAAAGAGATGTTTTTGTAGCTCTCCCTACAGGGTATGGAAAGAGTGCTTGTCTCCAGAGTTTGTCACTTGTATATGACCAACTCCTACCCAAGTTGTGAACCAGCCATTATTGTTGTTGTTGTTCTGCATTATTGAAACACCACAGTCGCAACGAGACATTCCAACAAAATGTTTACCTGCAACGAAATATTTGACTCGCAATTGATTTTGATGACACAATAAACCTGTGATGTCATTTGCACAGTTGTTGATACTAGAGCTACCAGACCCTTTCCTTCCTCCCCACCAATATAGGGAAGGAAAAGGGTCGGCAACGCCAGACTAAGTGGATATTCTATTATAGCAAATAGTCTACAAAATTTTTTTTTTTAACCAATTGTGATGAGTCCCAATAAACCAGAAAATTGTTAAGGAAGTATAAAGTTTATATTGTATGTAATTGTGTGCCGATAATCCAAGAATTCTTTTAATTAGTTGAAAATGATCATTCTAAACTTGCCTTAGGAGTTGCAAAAGTCATCTCCATATCTGGAGCACTGAACCCTGGTGTACCAATTCTAGTCGACTCAAATCTTGTACTCTAAACATAGTAAACAGAACAGTTTGTTTCAATAACCTCCGTTCAATGTGTGAATGGATGAATTAACCTTCAGTAGTGAACCAGGTGTGTAGGATACAGAATTTCCAGCTGCTACATCATCCAAACTGTTTACTGTATCCCTCTCTAAAAGTTAATAAAGAGAACTAGAGTACTATTGAAAACTACTACATACGTTTAAATAATCTACGAATGTTTGCTACTCGTCATTCTTCAAGAAGTGAACACTCACGTTTTCTGAGTTGGTCTGTTAAGTTTGACCTCCTCCTAAGAGCATGGGACCCTTGCTTCGTCCTGGCCTGGGCAGGACTGAGCGGGTCCTCTGACATTAAGTGAGAAAACCATCTGGACTTCGAAGAAGACATTCTTCCACACGGACCGCTGTAACTAGGTACGCATCGCTAAAAGATATAACCCACTTTTTTCTGCGATTAGGTAAAGGGTCAGCTGCGTGATTATTAATGTGTGTGTGGAGGGAAGTCATAATAGTGCTGGCATTGAGTTAGGTAAGGTGTAAAGTTTACTTAGTCACAAGCAGTCAAATATATCCCTTATGTCTTTACCTAGAACACCAGAATGTACCTCAGTATCCACACACTCAAAGAAGTCATTCAACATCATAACACTCCTTGTCATAGTTTGAGTATACCATCACATCGTAATTTTGGAGTATGCCATCAATTCTTTTTACCACCCTACCCTGTCACTTTTATAAGTTTCCTATCCAAGAAACATAAAATCAATTTGAAAATTTTCACTTAATGAATTTGGAGTCGTGATGGCATCATCAATATTTCTAGTCTTGCTTAGCCAGACCCTTTACCTAACAGCTACGCTGGGAAAGGGTCTGGTGGCATTAGTACATAGTACCAGTTCAATACCCTCCAGATCTAAGGGGGAAGTTGCGGTTCCGGTCGTGGTTGTCAGTAATTTAGGATTACCGCAGCCACTCAAACAGCTCTTTTTTCACTGTCCCAAGACTTACACGTTATGTACTATAATAGAGGAATTGGGCAGTGGAACTTGCATAAGATGAAAAACACTAGGGATTCATGAAAGGGCTGAAGGAGTAAAATGGTGGATATATAAGAAAGCTTTGCTCTTTGATATTGACTACAACAGCAAAAAACAAAAAGCAGGTGATTATGTGACAATAACAATGCCACTGTTATAAGCTAGGAGAATAAGCTAGTATATGTTGCACCTTGTAGCTACCAAGAAGTGCCATAAGGCAGTTATGCACACCTTACATCACTCCTTCTCTCACAGTGCAAGAGATATTTTGTACAAGCATTGAGCTTGTCATTGACGTTTTTTTGTGTGTGCGGTATTTTACGTTTACATAAGGGTTTAACCACGGAGCATCAGTGAATGACTAATTACATTCCTTTTGAACTGGTACTACTATGTACTAATGCCACCAGACCCTTTCCCAGCGTAGCTGTAAGGTAAAGGGTCTGGCTACGTGAGACTACAATATTTCAAACTAATTCAAGGAGGGTGAAAAGTTGTTCTCTCATAAGCAATTGATGATACCTTGCTCTGTTGTTTCAGTGAATTAGAAGCACATTTCTAAAATCTGAAATTTTTTTATTCTCAAAAAAAAAAAAAAAAAAATGACCTGGTTAATTGAAGGAACATAAAGTCAATTTGGTGTATCCGGAGGATACCAAATCTTAGTTTAAATTAGAAGTTGGCCCATTCCATTGCACTAAATAAAAAAAAAAGGTGTCTATACTTAATAGAGAAGAATTATTTCTGTGCATTCATAAAAGTTTAATATCACAGTGTAGGGTTAAATAATTTATTAATACTTGTCAGTGTAACTACTTTCAATTGATTATAATTTATTTATTTATGCCAACTATAGCACAATGGTGGGAGTGGTGGTGGGAGTGGTTCCTTTTTCTTCTTTCATAAAAATCATTACAATAAGAAATTTTACTATCAAAATAAAAATTAGTGGATATTTCTTAATCTGATAAACACTCGGAATTTTGCCATTTGAAAACCCTGTACCATTGCACGAATTTCAGACTTGGCGAGTATTTTAGAGACAATTAATTACTGTTGTTGGATGACACAGAATCAGATCAAGATTAGACTAAATATCTCTAATAAAATATGTTTAAAATAGTGTGCACACTCTATGAGACTTCAGTGTGCGGCTGGTTGATCCAATGCAGTCAAGTTAAATTGCAAACAAACACGTGTGGCTAAGAGGAACAAGTATTTAGTTGTGAAGTAGTTCGTGTTTCTTGTGCTAACTGGTGACATTGTTGGTGTTTTAGAGACAGACGTTTGACAGTCACGACAGAAACCAGATTCTAACTTCAGTGTTGGTATGAGCATTCCACAAACCTAAACATATTTTACTGTACTTGACTCACTCCCATTAATTTCAATTGCTGTAGCTAACTAGATCAATACTGATTTAATGTTTAAAAAAAAAGGGGGAAGGGGGGGGGGGGGGGGGGGGGGGAACACAGCTATATAAAATTTAACAATCCACTAATACCATTAAAAAAATCCCCTATTTCCAAATAGTGTTGAAGATCTTTATTAAATTCCTAGCCTATTAGTACCTTGAGAAGACCAGAGGAATTGAAAGCAAGACTGTCTCAAAGTCTGCAATGATTGGATTCCCATAAATATTGGAAGGGTATTTCATACAATACCCAATGGCAGCCACCAACTCAATTTGAATAATTATTGTGAACAGTTTGTGTTTTTTCTTTGTATTCCAATTATTACTTGATCACTGGACATTTAACTTTTAGTCTCACACACAACACGAAAGTGATTTCTCTGGAACTATTTCCAAAATTATGCATTATGTAATACAGTAAAAATAACTTTTCCTGTGCCCACTACCCGAGTTTGCTACATACTTTCCTTAATGTAATACAGACATGCACACACAGCTTGAAGGGGGCAAGGATGACTTTCACGAGCTCCCTCTCCACAGTGGGCTAACGCAACAATGGGAATGGTCTTAGTTATCTGTAGTTTTGTTATTCGATGGACCAGAGTGCTTCTTGTGTCTGTATATTTTACAATAATGACACTCGGATAAAAGTGAACAATACACAAAGAATAATATATTTATAAGCACTGAGTAATCATAAGAATGCGTAGTCAGACAACGCAGTTGGCTTGCGGCTATGACATGACGAAATAATACGTGAGATGCGTACATGCGTGATTATTGAGTGTGTGTGTGTGTGTGTGTGTGTGTGTGTGATGATAGTGTGTGTATGTTCAGTCCAGTTCTGTCCATACCAGGGTAGACCTGGTCACAGCCAATTTATTCTTCTTTATATTGTTTCACGTACACAAATACATTATGAGAATTACATCTGTAAAACCTGTCAGACAAAACAAATAAGTAGCTTTCAAATCTATGAAGGACCAGTTTTGTTATAACAAGTGTTTTTAAAGTAGCTGTTACAGTTGTGGGAGATCAGCAAGAGAATTGTATATGCTAAATCATTGAATATTTAGACAACATTATTTTAATTATGTCATTTCCAGACACTCGGGCCCATAGGCAGAATTTTGAGGGAAAAAAAAAGGGTAGGTAAACCATGCCCATATATTTAGCCACATCTTCAATGAAAATTCAATATTTTATGACCTTAAATTGGAAATTAAATAAGTTTGCTTATTCCTATCTACGTAATAATGTTTTAATTGACTGTTTACATATCAATTTTAAGGTAGCTTTATATCAAGTGCTCAACTACTACTTTTCACTTGAAAGAAAGCATACCCATAAACTGCTAATATGAGCGAATGCAGCTGCCATCATTTTTTTACTTATGTAAAGTAACTGTTAATAGAAAGAAAATAATCAATGTCTTTCCTGTAATGTAGCTACAGAACAACACAGAATTTTTTATTATTAAAACTCTTCTATAAAAAGTATAATCATTAATTTCAAAGAACCCAATACTTGGTGTACTAACTACATTCCTTGCCCAATATTGCTATTTCATTTGCAAAATTAACAACAACAGGGATAAGTGTTTAAATTTTTATTCTAATTGTCAGGATGGAATACATTTCTAGCATTATGAAGGGTCAAAGAATTGCGACTGAAAGTAGTCAGTCATGTTTTGATCTGTCTGTACAAGATAATGGTCAATGGGGCAAATATGGAGTCAGTGATAGGACATGAAAGATGGTTCCACATTTACCCAATGGCAGTCATCGACTCTTAACGATGTTGCACAGCCTGTGTTTGTTCGTTCTGATAGAAATACAACTTTGTCTCTTGGAATTCAAAAATGTGCTGTTTGTCTCAAGGACTAGTTACTGGCTGCAAAACAAGGTAAAAATACTATTGTATTATTTAATCTCAAATTATTATATATATGTGTGTGTGTGTGTGTGTAGTAGTAGTAGTAATAGTAGTAGTAGCAGCAGTAGTAGTAGTATAAATAGTTATGATTATATACAGTAATAGTAGTAGTAGTAGCAGCAGTAATAGAGCAACAATAAAATTCAACAATGATAATCATAACAGTAACAACAACATGATAATGATAACAATAATAATAATAATAACAATAATAATAATAAATAGAGTCAGTAAACTCCAATATTGCACTATCCTCCTACTCGCTACCACCACTGAGAGAGTTTAAATCCTGATGATTGTTCTCATAAACTAGTGATAAGTTAGTATACAAACAATGAATGAATGAATGAATGAATGAATGAATATGTAAATTAATAAATAAGTAATTGGCAACAGCATTGCCAAATCGTGTGGCCTGTGGGGACATTCCCCAGTCAACCTTGCCACCTACCTACCAGTTGCCACTGATCAATCTCAGAGTGAGATTGTGTGGGAGACGTCATGTGCTCCAATTAGTGATACAAATCAGATACCACCTTCACAGAGTGTCATCAGATGGGTAAACTTCAGCTGGAAGTTTCCTGGAATGTTGTGAAGAGGGGAATAAAACAATGTCCAATTTGTGCCAGCTACTTTGATTGTGGCTTATATTCTGCTTCCACTGGTCAAAGCATTGGCTTGAGTGACGTTGGAACAGTTAAGAAGACTCGCAACTGCCATCAGTGGGATCCTTATTAACCCCCTCACTCCTGGTTTCATGGTCTTCATAATAAGTCCCTGGCTTGCTGCTTTACTCACCACCGAAGAGGAAGAGGAATCCATTATCCTTACACGTTCGGGTTTGTTTTTATTTGCAGCGATTAATAAATGGTAGAGGTTTGGCTTGTGCATGTTTTAGTGAGTATGTCATCTTCCCTAATAATTTGTCAGACAAATGTAATTGATACATATTTAAAAATTTGAGCAATGCTTGATCATCTCGCCACCTCCTACGGGCTGGTCACTTTACAAAGAGGGATAAAAATAAAGAGGGCATGAGATGACTTTATCCTTAACGAAGTTAAAAAAATTCACAAAGCAGTTGTTTAAAATGATATTAGTTTCATTTATTTATAGGGGAATATCCCAGATGTGTCCACACCTCTTTCACTAGACATTACTCCCCAGTTCATAATGGTATACTATATTATATGCTACAAAGCTTCTTACTGATTGTTTTTTCTGGGAAGTGTCTATTGTAATAAGACTTCCTAGTTCCCTATACATGAACTAGTTGTCTAATTAATTAATGGATTAATTCATGACATGGCCTACTCAATAGAGTTGTATGATAATCCAGAATTACAAGATCCTCTCCCTCAAGCTGCAGGTTCTTAGGTGGTCAGCCATATAACCTGATTAACTTCTCCCTGGTCGAGTGGATACCTAATGAAAGGGCTCAACAGAAGAAAACGTGGTCATTAAGTTATTAATTAACTAACTCCTGTAATTAACTTATTCTGTATTTGCACAACAGAAATAGTTATATTACATGTTCCTTGAGATGTAGATGTGGAACTGTTGGTAAGGGAAGCCATTGGACTGTAAAAAGCCATGAATAGCAACAACAGCAGTTTTCATTGTTTTACAGCCAATACATTAAAATTAACCTGCTGTTGCCACCAATTCAAGCTATTTGAAATTTAAAAATTACCGCCGTTAGTCTGCGTAGCACCAGTTCCATCTAAACTGAACTAACAATTACATGTAGTTATTTTTACACTATTGAAGAGTAGAGACGTGTAGGGGTGGTAGGGGCTGGGGTGTGGGGGAGATAGTGTCAAGTAAGGATTTCTCTAACAAATGGAATGTGAGTGGAGTGATGAGGTTGGAACTGCTAGTATTCCCTGAACATTTCTACACATCTGCAGTCTGTTGCTATGGTATTTTTACCCTGCTCAATTAAATGCTGGCAAAATGCAGGTGGGATATCCCCATTTATGAAAGAAAGGAACTAATTCAGTGTCACTGGAAATTTTTAATCAACTAATCCAGTGGGCAACAGCAGGATATTCGAGAAAAAATGTAATCCTATTGAGAGCAAGTGTATATCGGAGGATGTGGAACTAGCACCTGAAATTTGTGACACTCTAGCCATGCAACCACACCATTAATTAAATGACAGAACAAAGGATGACCCAAGCACGGCTTAATTAGATTAGTTGAACGAATCCACTGCTTCATTAACTTTTGCCATGGTGCTTGACGATCTCGCCAATGGTATTGATTTCTTCAATGGAAAGAGGAGGGTGGTATGCAGCTTGCTAAATGAAGTTAATGGCTACGATAATTTAAATAACAATGACAAGCATTTGAATAAACAAGATCGGTGCTGGAAAGGGGATTTTTTGACAGGAAAAGAAAAAGTTCGTAACTATCCAGAAAACAGAGCAGTGGTCCAAGCTAAAATGGTCATTACAACTTATTATTTCATAGGTCTAAACTCAATAGAAGCCATTTTTGGCTCTAATTATACTTGTACCTGGTTAATATTGTGCCACTGTAATATAATATACTTTAATGAGGGTCAAACATACAGCTGTTGAAGCCGGCTAACTGACGCTGAAGAAAGACGTACAACTCTGGATCGAAGTCCATGAATGAAGTAGAGTAATTAGAATGGGCAAGAGTATAGCAAATAGCCACAGAAGGAATAAAGAATGGGAGTGGCACTAGTTTTAATCATTCAATATTACATCCATGTAAATTATAACCAAAACAACAACAACAAATTAGCCTACATTAAAATGGTGGTTGGTATGACTTGTATTTTGGAAATGTCTTTATCACTGGCTTGTTTTATCGTAGGATAGTTGTGTTCAATTTCTGTTAGAAGAAGTGGAAGTTAATGTTCGGTTCTAGAATTGTGTCACCAGGTAACGAGGGGTAACTCAAGACGGCCATTTCTGGTATGCTTCTGTATTACATGGAACTTATCAGGCTTGTTCCTTAATAAGACAGTGAAGCAGGCAGCAGGACTGGAGGACATTAGGGCAGTGCTGATGATGAGCTATCCCATAGATTTGCAGTGCTGTATTTGTAGCAGCGGGTTTTGTTTTTGTTTTTTTCAGAACAAAAATAATGATAATCCCCTGATCCTCTAATTTTTATAATTTTCCAAGAAAAAACAAATGCAAGTTCCTGTAATCAAATACTTCCTCTGCTACTCACTTCTCCAGTTATTGTTCTGTCAACTTCAAACTTACGGTTTGGAAGGGCTAAACTATATATAGACATTTTTCATTATGCGTCTTACACAATTTAAATAATTCCATGAGAGTAGTCACTTGTATTTAATGCACCTTACAGTTTGCTCTACAGCCTCCTTGATGTGGCTTAACTACAGAATCCATACCACTTTTGCCTTTTCTGTAATCTTCATTTTTATATATAACTAATGCAGGTTAAGGTCTGGCATAATTAACTCTCAATTTATCAAGACTTCTATTAAGGATTCTTCTATTTAGTTCAGGTGGTTAAAAAATGCCAGAAAAAAACGGTTTTTGCTTTACAAATTGCAACATTTTTTCCCTTTAGTATCACAATCAAGTTTGAAATAATATTATAGTGTTCCACTGTACAATTTTTGCATATGAATATATCAGAGAGTAAAGGCCACATTTAGTTAAATAATAGCATTACCACATGCAAGTAAGGGAATTATTAAATAACAGAAATCAACTCGTGAGACCACACTTCTCATGCACCACTGGCAAACACCTTGGCTCTGGGAGGAAAGCGAGCTACCCCTACTTTGATTGCACTGGTCCCAATATCAACCACTATAGAGAAAGTCTTCACACCACACCAAGCACCCACTTGATAGTGAGTGCACAATTGCATCCTTTCTCTCCTGGTGGTTTCCCCACTACCACAACAACAAAAGAACACCTCTAATTTGATCATGGCCCATTAATCTGATGGCTTTGACATGCCCTGGCTGGTAGACATCCCATCTTGTACCATGCCACCTCAAGCCTCTCTGACTCCACTTCTCATCAGAAGAGCTGTGACTGCGAAAGGGCACAGGTTGATTCTTACAAAGCATTGCTTGGCTTTTTTTTACCTTCATGGCTTCAGCTAGCAGCCATTTTTGTGCTTGCAAGAAGATCAATCGGAAAGGGATGCCATAAATTGTACATCAAGAGTCTATAAATAGTACATTATCCCTAACATTCCTAATGATTGTTAATTAATGAAAGTTTAGGTTTCTGGGATATAATTGTGTTTGATAAACAACAGTGCTTCCACCAATAGCTTGTATTCCAGTCACCATGGTTACTATGAACACTTCAGTCAAAAAGTGAATGGACCCCCCACACTAGCTATGGTGGAAAGGTTCAGTGCAAGTTTACAGAGTTAATACACTTCTTATGTTCAGAGACAAGAAGTAAACTCAATTATTGTTTAAATTCTATCGAACACTGCAATTCAGTACACTATCCTGGTGACACTTAATAAAGTAATTCAATTATTCGAGTAATCCATTAACTCATGCCTCAAGTTTACCAATCCATTCCGGTTATCCAAGACAGATTACAAGGCATGTTATTAGCTGTCGTAAAACAGACTCAAACACAATAAGCAGGTAGAGGACAATCGTGTGGCATATATAAAATAATTAATATTAAAAATAATGGACAAAATAAATTCTTCTAATAACATTAAGTCACTACTTACCATACTTTTGCCAAGCTACATTTTAAATATATAGCTATATATATATATATAGCACCTCCTGTTTGTTGCAGTTCTATAAAAAAAATACTTAGACCAATGGATGCATTATGTTATTCCTTTAGCAATTACCTGTGACCCATTGAAACTCGATAGCTTACCACAGTTCTGAGTGGACATATTTGAGAATTGCTCGTGCCTTTCTTCAAACGGTTTGTGGTGTTTTTCTACAATTTCTTACATAATGCCGATGCAGGATGTGTAAGCTAGATGATGTAGCTATCTGGATGACCATAGATGACCATCCCAACATTCAACGACTTGACAAGGAACTTCGTCACAAAGAGAAGTTTAGTGAAACCACTGACGTGCTTTGGCATGACTGGAATGAACCCTTTTCTTGAAAATATTCGAGGAAATTTCTTAGAATCTCAGGTTTGGTCAACAAGATAAGCCATTGTGTATTTTTCGTTAATTGATATACATTTTTTGTAAGTTCAAGAGTGTAACAGAGATGACTACAGAATACTAACATGTGTATAAACAAGTCATGTTAAACATCACAGTTTAATGCAGTGTATGGTTAAGTGGTCATTTATAAATTCATTCTTTGTACGTGGAGACCGTTGTTATAATTATCATTTAGTTAGCATTGATCTCAATCCATAATTTCAACCTCCATTGAGTTTGAGATGATTCATGTCCACAACTGCTACATACTGGGAGGGTATACAATTGATGAATGTTAATTAACTCTTTCCACTAGTGAGGTAATGACTACCAAAGACTGGAATGATTTCAGCTGAAACTATGACATACGGACTGGAGAATGCTCATCAAGTGGCACTTGTGCATTTCCCAGTAGGTTGCAGTGAAGGAATCCACAAGATTTATCCTTGGAACATTTTGGAAAAGAATTCCTACAATTCAGAATTGCTGCCTTTCTGTGCAAAGTGCTGTACAGAGCCAACAAGTTATGGTCTTTAAGCAAGTACAAAATGGGCGATAGTAATGAATATTTCAATTTGTATAAGCTTGTACCTTTGTTGTCATCTTTTCTGAGGTACTTCAAACAAAGTTGGCTCCATTTTTGTTTGTTTGTTGTTGTTGTTTTTTTAAGCATGCAACCTAAATTGTAGCAGATAATGCATAATTGAAAGTATTTTATTTCCGTGATGCATCCAAATTACAAAGCCATTAGCTTAAGTAGTACACAGCAAATCAACTGATATGTAAGCTAGATAGATGACGGTGATATAGCTATGATAACTGTCACTATGCTCAACTAATTGACAAGCTTGCATGAAATAATATAATATACAGCACGTGAAGATAAAAAAAATTGTTTGTGAATACTTGAGCATTCAAAATATAATAAATTTTTTTTCAAATTTTGACTTATGGCCACGAACTAAACCAGAGTAAACGAGTGTGGCATGACAGAGAATGTACAATTAATGTTGAATACACATACCTCTCCAAGTTAGCAGTTCACGTATATTTAAGTTCAGGAAGTAATTCCAGAGACAAATATCTTCGAAGAACTTGTTGGCTACAATGGAGCCAGGGAAGTTATACTACCTACATCAAGACAAGAATGCCTGCTTCTCCTACAGTGTAACAAAATTAAGAACAAGATTTTAATCATAAGAAGCTGGTATGCACTTAATTAAGCTTTTTTCCTCTTCTACTTTTGCTTCTTCTTCCTTCTTTTTTGTTTTGGAGTTGCCTTCATGGCAGGAGGGAATAAGAGCAACTCCTCCTCCATGCATAGTTTGGTTGCACTCCTTATCCCCACACAATTCCTGACTGTGGAACAAAGTTTCCCCTTGCGTTGTTGTAATCAGATTGTGGCCTTGGAGTTAAGAGTGTCAAGTAACAACATCAAACGTTGTCAAGTTGCAAAAAAAAATTTCTACTGCTTCACAAACCAGTTCCAATAGTAAGAGTAGTACATATTTCCAAGAATTTTTTTTTATTAATTAAATTAAAGCAGATTATACTACTCTCTCTTTCTCTCTCTCTCTCTCTCTCTCTTCCCCCCCCCCCCCCCCCCCTCCCCCTCCACCTCCACCTCCACCCTGACTGTGCAAATTGTAGTCTCATACTGGATTGGCTAGACCTTCAGTCTAACAAGAATTCCACAGGTTAGACAAAATTCTTAGCTCTTCATTTATTTGCTATTTGCAAGATGATGTGTGAAGTGCAAGCTTTGTCAATGAAGTCACACTGTTCCCCTCAGGCTATTGAATTTATAGCATTTTAAAAACGTCATTCCCAGCTGATTTAAAATAATTTTTTTAAGTACATTATTTAAATGTATATAATTGAGCATAGTATTGATTATAATATATATGCTATATTAATTTTGCTAAATGGTAGCATTTTTAATTAATTTAATTTTTATTAAAATGCACCATCACATCATTATGGTTGTCATGACTGCAGAACAAGGAATAATATTGCTATGAGAACACCATAATAATCGCACTATATTGAGTCTAATGGCTGCTCAGTAATTTGCAGACATGAAGTATGCACCAGACACATTCTCCCTGACTTTCATTTAGGAGAATGTAGTAAATTCCATTTATTTATTGTACCCTGGAAAAAAAATTAAATCATAATTATTTTCCATGAAGAGGTCTGATCTAAACCTTCTATTTAAGTTGGAAATTATCAGTCAGACCACTTGACCTGGAGAAACAGCAGCTTTAAATATTGGTAATGGCCACTTTAGTCGGCAGTGTGGTTGCTTCAACCAAACAATAAGAATGAATATCATTATTTTTATAGCCACTTAGCATTTGAAACCGTGAATATCATTAAAATAGTGTAGGTCACACAGGCTCAGCGATCAAGTTTTGAACGGTTAGATGGGCCAGTCTAACCCCTTTATCGTCGTTGTCTAAACTTACAAAGAAGCTATTCACAATCAAATTTGTATTATCTGACTTTAATGTGATAAACGTGCCTATAATTTAATGGTGTGATAAACGTGCCTGTAATTTGTTGTAAGTCTTAGAAAGAAGTATTTCCATTACAAATAGAACTTTTAAAGCAAAAATAAGATTTAAATATATTCAAGTAGAAATTTTAAAACAAATCAGCTGTAATGTCTCATTTCTGTATTTTAATTAGTGCTCCATACTTACTGAGAGCCTCTACAATGCTCATGTTAATCTAATTATGTGGTCAGAGAATATTTTAATCATTATCACAGCATCGCCCACACAAACTGAAATGGAATACTTAGAATAAAAATGGTGAAAGTGGAACACTTGTTTTTGTGTTCATATTTTGTTGTTGTTGTTGTGTTTTTGTTTTTTGTTATATACTAGTCCACATGTGCAGTGCTACTACCAACACTGGCTCCAAAGCTCTGTTTTCATTTCACTACCATACAATGTAATCTAGGCTTACTTGAAGTCACTGTCAATGCCAAGAATCCCAAGAATGAGAATGACTTAAGGGAGCAGTTGGGAAATAACAAGTACTATTACCACATCTTCTTGTTACTCTACCGGTGAGTCCATAAAGAGTGGGTTCCTGCCTACTGGAAACACAGGCTATTCCATCCTGTGCTTGCTAATGGTATCTTCAGAGTTAGTGAATCGTATTAGTGACAGACTGCAATGTTCTGATTAAGTTTGTGTTCAGTTACAAAATAAATATTTCAATTCATTCATTAACTCCTCTATGTAGTGATGTCACAGAGAATACAGCTCAGCGCGGCCCATGAGTGTGCACGTCACGAGTATTACTTGTGCTGTATATGTAACTAGAGGAGAGATGGACATGGCAGAATAATAAACACAGCACACCTACAGAAACAGCTTGGGGGGGGGAAAGTCTTCCATTGGAAAACGAAATATATTGACGTATTTTTGTTTTGTTTTATATGAAGTTAATAAATAAGTTTGTTTGGATAATTCTATCATTAAAGTTGGAGTTTACTGTAGAATCAGTGATTAAATTTTCTTCGGAACATGTAATGTGCTGTACTAAGTGCATACTTTGCTGTTCATTAGGTATTGGACTTTTGTCAACTATGCACCTGCATTCTTGTAATGCCTTAGTCTATATCAGTCCTCCCAACTGCACGTCGATCTGCGAGCTTCGAGCCATTGACCATGTCTAGTTACATTGCTGGATAATATTCTTAATTAGCCCATCAGCTGGTAAAAAATGCTGCGGCAAATACCGGAGGAATTCAATGCCAAATAGCTCTGATTAAGGATTCGTATCTGTTTTTCAAAAGTTGTCTGGTATGATGGCTAATTTAATTTATCTTGAAAGATAATAATGGGGCCCAGTGATCATCTTCACAAACATCTCTTGTCTGGAATGGCCAATTGAATGGATGTCGATCATTTGTATTGAAGGCCACCATTACTGGTGAAGGTATATCTCCCCATCTCCACTTTGTTAAATAGTTCTGACCACAGCTGAAGAGATGGGATCATGTGATCCTCTTTTCCCATCTCTCTCTAGCTACGTATTGTTTGGCTATAATTTTTTACTGCTGATGCCCATCAATGAGCAATTATTTGGATAATTAAGCTGTCTGCAACAGAAGTGAAAGAAATTAGCAGGAACGTGTTTACAGCTTGGAAACCAATGGCCCCTCGTTAGTAACGCAATTATCCTTTAATTCTTCTACAAAATTGTAAATATAACAATAAGATTAACCTTTTCCGCTGACAATCACAATGTATATTAAATGAACAGTCAAGCAACTATTTCATGTAAAATATATAACTATATGCCACACCTCATAGGTTCACACATCAAAAAGTGTTAAACATATGCACAAAGAAAGGGTGCTCACAGGCAGAGGTGACACCGACTGTCAAAAACAACAACGTTGATTAGATGTGCAGATAACCACTTACCCAAAGTAAAGAAACCATACGTAACGATATGAGGTAGTAAATTAGTTTTAGGGTTTTCACCAGTAAGTAAGTTAGAATTCCATGAACTGGGCAAGCACATTCTACCACTATCTTGTGGTGCAATTTCTAAAAACCACATCGAGGTCAGGAAGGCATGCCTGAGATGCTAGAGCTTGACCCGCTCGTTGTACACCTTCATCCATGCTAAAATAACACTCTCTACCCACGATCACTTGCTAGTGGTTCACACTTAATGCCTTGCAGATGGAATAACGAAGAGAGAGAAGAAGAAATAAGAGCAAAACAAAACAAAACAAAAAAGTAATCAGCACCAGTTTATGGAATATTCAGTTGTGTTTTAATTTAAGCCTTACGTTGAATGGTATGAATAAATGTCACTCTTTATTGCCTCAATTTCTGATAGTAGTATCTGAGGCCATTCACAACTAATCAGTGATTAGGATATACATTATTACGATAAATTAAGATGATTAAAGATAACTGGTATAAGCAAATGACAGATAAACATTTATCAACTTATAAAAATATCATTCGAAGTTAAAGGAAGAACTGTTATTTGATTTTATTTCTCATCAATCTATCCAGCACCAAAGAACGCAAGCTTTAAATACAACAGGGACAGCTATTGAAGATTTTGTTCATGATATATCCAATGCCACATTCCATGTATGCACGTGCTTGTAGCTGTACACCACCACCAATAACAACTGCAAAAATAAGCATTTGAATTTATAGCTCATATTATGTTCGCAAGAAAAATAACGCAGAGGTTTTATAGGAGTGCAGGGGAAGAAGAAGGGAGTGGGGAGGGAGGGAGGGCCGGGGGTAATGGTGGAGTGGGAGTGGAAGAATCTGGTGAGGAGTCCGCAGCGGTGTGAAGTCATGTTTCCTCTGGTGAACCATCACATCCTCCATGTTCGTTCATGGGACCTTGGCTCCCAACTGGTAAACATGTGTGTCAGGGATACAGGCAAGATGGTGGGACATTGGCTGAGTTTATGGTAAGACATTCAGTGCACTGAACACAGTCTTTTACTATATACATCAACAGATGTACATAAACAGGTGTCAGCGCATCAGTGGGAGGAACCAAGTGCATTCTATTATTGGTTCAAATTATTTTTAGCTAGCGCCGATCATTACATAATATTAGCCGATGTATAGCCTTACAGCTTGGGAAGAAATTTCCGAATAATGTTCACTAATTTTATGATTGACACATACGACCGCCTTCCCCTGCTCCCCCCACATACCCCTCCCACTTGGCTTTTGTCTAATACCTGGGAATGGTTGGTATGGTGGTAGTTTGATACTGAAAACAATGCCCGCCTCCAGGTGGGCTGGGCTTAGCAGTAGTCGCCTGCTGCTGGTCTTCTACAGTCCTACGCTGTAGTAATTTCTCTCCCTTTAGACTGATTAAAATTATTGAGCATGAAATTTTCGGCTGCGGTGCACAAAGTCAGATCGCGAGGGTGGGGTGTCCACAAGATGTAGAGCGAGTAGACAGCCTGGCAGCTTCGGAGCGGTAGCTTCACAGCATTGCCCGTTAGCTGGAGTTAATGATGCAAGCCTGCTGTAAATTAGGGCCTTTAGGTCCCCAAACATCCACAATGGGGTCGTGGGTCCTTATTTGGGCATTGTTTTGGGTGTGCATTGAAGTCTTCAGATTCCACTTCAAATTTGGTACTGGAAAGACACAAGAAAAATACTGCACAACTACAGCAGCTAGAGGGTGTAATTGTGTTAGTAGTGGTAGAGGATGTACTTCTCTTGCTCTTCTTTCATTAGCACAAAGCTAATTTAGTTTTCTTGAGGCAAACCTTTTTAGTTTTGAGTGAATAAAGGCACAAAAGGGGTGGATCTGAAGGAAATGTAGGAGGTCTAGACTCCTCCCACTCACATGTACATTAGAGTGCTACCTCTCAGGTACATTTTGTATCCATGGAGATTACAAGCAGAGAAAGGGTGTTCAAAATGGCATACTCCAAAATATATTTACAAATACAACCACTTACAATTTAAAGGACTATATTGTGCCAACAAGTAATGTATAAAAATTTGAATGTTTTTAAAAGTTGGCTCCATTTCTGTGTGACTACTGGATTTTATGGTTCTAATAGAAAATATTCCTTATTTACTTTCTTATACGTAAATAAATATACCTTTTCTTTTTCTATTCTCCTTTCTTTTCTTTATTTCCTTTCCCTATTTCTACTCTTTTCTTTATTATTTTCCTTTAATTTAATTTTACTTTTTTATTTCATTGAAATATAGTTGCGGGTTTATACTATAAGTGGGAAAATGGCTACTTGTTATGTGTGGAGATGTGAGATATCATGTGACAGAAATAGGTGCTGGTGGCTGAGACATCTAAGCTAGTCCTCTGGCTTTCCCTAGGACCTGCTTCACCTCATGAAAGGAGACCATATCAGTGTGAGTATCCTTTGAAACACACAAAACATAAACACAGGGGTAGCTCAGGTCTTTTTGTGGGTGTAGTGTTGCACCAAGGGGTGGAAAAGGATAGCACTAAGTGCTTACAATTCCTGTACTCTATTTTCTTCCCCCCTTCTCTCCATTTTCATCAACCAATACATACGTCATGATGTGCAATTTCTATTGTGGTGTGCCTTAAGTTAGCATTCTGACCACATGGGCAGTTTGGGCTAATGGCAGGGGAATTATGTGACTCCAATAACTGTTTGTATGTAGTTTGATACAATAACGGCAGACCTCTATCACAATAGAAGCTTAAACCAATCCTTTCAAGTAGGTTTTCTAATGGTCACTGGTGAAAACTACATACTCTGTCTCCTATTCAGGTAGGTGGTGTCATCTTTGTATTCAACAGACTCTAAAAGTAGTGTATAATTTCTTCCCCCCTCTCCCCTCCCCCCCTTGAGCCCAGTCCCACCCCGCACCTAACAAAGCATTATAATATCCCTTACCCGTCTTAAAGTAATATTTTTTTTATTAGAGATTGTTTACCACATTTACTAATAATAGCTAATATAACAAACTGTAACAACTACAAAACAACCTACAAAACAACAAAAACAACAACAACAACAACAACAAAATATGTCCCCCAGCACATTTTGTTTTATCCCTGGCGTGTGCTTGCTGTGAATGGTGGGAGTGGGATGGATTAATTGTAGTTTAATGGCGCATTGCTCTGAGCTAAAGTTGAGAAACGATTGAAGTGGTTTATTCTTAGCCATGACTGAGCTGATCACCACTCACTCCGTGTGGTGGGCAATAGGTTTCTGAGTGAAGACTGGAATTCTATGGCAGTTGTGGGGTGCACTGGAGCATGCGGTGTGTTTGGCCCTGAGACTCGTGGCTCTGTCCCTCTCGTATGTGTGAAGTCATGTAAATTATCACACACATAGCATATGTCATGACAGCAAAGCGGAGTGAGGAGGAGGTGGGAGGTGGAGGGGGGGGGGGGGGGGGGGGGGAGAAGGCCATTTTTTTTCACAGCTCTTGCCAATAGTGTGTGGGTACTGAGCTTGGAGGTTGCCATTGTTGTACAAAATGCATTACTAGGAAATTTGCCTGGGAACAATCATTGGGCTAATTGTTGACCAGAACGTACGATAACCATGTTCAAAAGGATACGGGACAAAGAAAAAAATATAAGAAGTATTTGAATTGGTGATTTACAAACCACATATGCACCACAACTGCCGAAATCACCATCTTGTCCAAAAGAAAAACAGGTTATAATCTGTCCGTTTCGATTAAACTATTTGTCACGGGTAAGGGAGGCGGAGGAAGTCTGCAGTTAACCATAGCGCTACATAATAAAACGCCCATTCCTGTATGTTGGCTGCATTAGTTGACTCATATTATATCATCGGCCATAAATAAATCTGTAGAAATACCGATGTTGCAATTACAAAAGAGATATAGGAAAATTATTTTAAAATGGATTTGAATGATGGAGCAAATTAGTTCAAAATGACCTTTGCCACAAGATGTCAAATGGCCAACTCTTTGTCATTCTTTCTCAAAATAACTTGTCTCGGTTTGAACGAAAGGTCTAAAGTTGGCATTCTCTTAGAGTTGGTCCAAATTCCTTAAGAAGTATAATACGTTCATGACAGGTAAGGCCATAGTCATTAATTTCTTCACATATCTTCACCAATCCCCCAGAAAGCAAGATCTCTTTTTAAATTCACCTTCAAAAAGCTTTCAATTTTTGTTTTTCTTTGTAGCTTTTAGAAGGAGCCATGCTACTTCCATGTTTGTGGGCTTCTGCACATTTCTTCTGCACTGATATAATAACATGGCAGTTCACATGATTCTCCCTAGCAAAACAAACCCATTGTGCCAATATATCAAGTTCACTAGGAGAGAAAAAAAGTGTGGACTGTAATGCAATACCTCATTGGCAGGCCTTCTTCAAAGGAAAGAACTGCATTGCACTGCTTACAGTATCACTTTTAAGGAAGCCAATGTTCACCAGCACAACCATGGAAGAGTACAGCACCATGACTCTACCAAGGATCCCCCTTACCCTCCTACCTCTTCGGCAAGCGGCTTCCATTTTGGAGCTTCCTGCTCAGCCATTAAGTTTCCATTAAAATAGCTGAGCTCTACTTTTTGATTGGTCGCCTCCTGGTACAAAGGATAAATGCCGTATCTGTCGTGGTCTCCTGCTTTTGCAAAACTTCAACATCTTTTCAAAGGAAATGGAATGCTTTGAAAAGAAATAGACTTTATTTTCTGTTATCTTGTACCTTCTTTGCCGTAGCAGCAGTAATAGCTATGGACAGTTTCTCTGAATCTTCAGAATTTTTTTTTTTGCCCTAAATAAACTTAACAGATTTATGACCCCATAACTATGTTCAGAAATAACCAGGTAGCAAATTGTCTCGGGATGCAAGGATGTTAATTTTTTTCCCTACTATCTTAATAATTACTTTCCTAGGGCTCATCAATCCAAAATATTTGCCATTGAAATATACACATAAATATTACAGCACAAAGAGAGAGAGAGAGAGAGATCATCAGCAATTATTATTATTATTATTATTATTATTAATATTTTTCTTTAAAAAGTGAACACATCACAACAAGCTATTGCGCAAGATGACACTCAATATTTATTCAATCGAGACAAATTGCAGTTAGCGTCACATGCCATGGATATTTATTTTGTCAAGTGGCAATTTGCATTTACAAATGGCACAGTATTCTGGCTGGGTTGTTTTCAAAGTGGCTCTGCCTTTCTGTGATACAAGTCTGCAAGGCAATAACTTCATCAGCCGCTGCAGAAGGAGGTGCAATTTGTTGATTAGAGGATGATGATGTAATTATGTCATGACGACAAATACTTTGGACTATTGCTGATTTTTTTTTCTGTGTGTGTGTGTGTGTGTGTGTGCGCGTGTATTTTTAAAAATGCTAGAGCATCTTTTTTAATTTACCTTATTTTAATATTTTATGGATTGATACCGTCACATGACTTATATATATTTCACCGCTATTACTTGACTTGATCAAAACATTGTCAATAACACCGGCAAAACTAAAACAAATGAAGTTTGTTGTTGAGTCAACATAGACCTTGTGTTAATTGAGTGATCGTGGTCTACCCATTAACTCCTCACACCTTCTGACCTTTGAAAGGTTTTGGTTGACTAATATCACATTCTTGTGCACAACTTGATAATTTGAGCTTTAATTGAATTGTTGCATTAATTAATCTTGATACTGAGCTCAGTGACCACATATAGCACACACAAACACATGCACACACACACACTCTCTCTCTCTCTCTGAAGCACTGTCATCTGTTTAACTTGTTAAGTAGGGTTAAGATGCAATACTAAGTCTTCTATAATCAGTTGGAGCATCTTAAAAGGCTTTGCCTTGTATTCCAATAATGGACTGTGTGGTTATTCTGAATACAATTTTTTTCTTTTCTTAGATTAACTGAACAGACTAATAAATGCACATTTTTAATTATATAATCTTTGACAATAAATTGACCAAGGTGTGCTGCATCTTACTATACCATGCAGGGTTTCATACAGACTATGGGAGCCTTGGGATTTCCCTCCCCTAGGTTCAGTTCCCCCCCCCCCCCCCCCCCCGCCCCCCCTAAAAAATTTTTCCCCTACTGAATTTTTCAGAAAAATTATTGATCAGTGTAGCTAAATAGCCTTATCAACATTTCTCTAGCTGGTCCTTCAATACCAATTCGTATTAGAACATAGCTGATGTAGTTTTTGTATAGTGACAGAGGGACTTTATATTGCTTAGGTCCTCCAGAGAGGAACACTATAAACTTAGTCTCCCCTCAGGCCCTAAGTAGAGCCCTCGCTGCGCTCGGGATGTAACCTAAGGACTCCAAGGCCCTAAAAATGGTCACGGAGGCGGTGCCTATCTTTTTATATAGTTTGTCAAGTTTTCATCTAAAATCTGTTTCACAGTCTCACGGTCATGACTTGACCTTATTATGTAGATAAACACCTTTTTGCGACTTCACAAAATCCCCCCCCCTCCCCCCCCCAACGAAAGTCCTGTATGAATCCCTGTCATGAATATAATTTTGACATGTTTGAAAAGCAGACCAATATGCTTTGG
>WLWD01002597.1_pt1 | contig 74700 bp, 50 predicted proteins | sample 6712731 | NCBI WGS metagenome assembly WLWD01 (sample SAMN12718690, study PRJNA576275) | sponge metagenome | isolation source: marine sponge | host: Mycale hentscheli | place: New Zealand: South Island, Marlborough, Capsize Point | collected 2014-11-01
TTCAGTTGGGAGATATCTAGTCTAGCCATGGGCCAAGGGGAGTGGCTCCTCCCACCAGCCCCGCCCAGCATCTTGATCCAAGAATGCTTCAGTGCATCAGAAGCTCCCAGTCGATACCTAAGGAATGAGGGATGGAGACCAGTAATAACAAAACAGCGACTGCACGTACACATCCACTTCCCATGACACCACTCACAGGGAACTTCATCTTGGAAATAAAACAGAATATTACTTAAACTCTCTCTCTCTCCACACTTACTCAGGAGATTTCTGCAGTAAAGCTGAAATGAAGTCTTTGGCATCTTGTGAGATACTCTCAAACTGCTCCTTGTAGAAACTGTAGCGAGCGTCTATAATTCTCTCCACCACTGCCTGGATATTGTCAGCAAAGAATGGAGACAAACCACTCAGCCTAAGCACACACATACACACACATACACACACACACACACACACACACACACACACACACATACACACACAAACACAAAGAGAGAGAGAGAATAAATACAATTCATATCACTTTAATTATGACCCTGATGTACTATATAAAACACCCTAACTAAAGGCAATTATGTACAATTTGTTATGATACTGTCATGTGACTAGGTCATGTGACTAGGTCGTGTGATGTTGTCAAGGTCATGTGACTAGGTCATGTGATAACTTACAAGACATATGTGAAGACACCCACACTCCACATGTCTGCTTCAAATGTTGGCATTTCTTGACCTACGACCTCCGGTGCGCAGAACTCCACGGATGACATATAGAGCGGCGTCTGTTCGCTGGAGGACATGTCCCTCGCCGTCCCAAAGTCAATCAGCTTCACACGTCCGTAAGCCAGCAAGATATTCTCAGGCTAATCAGAGAAAGCGGAAAAGGTGGTCAAGTATGAGCATTAGCAATTCTTCGTAGGAGTAAAGATAAGACAGGAATAAAGATGTGGATTAGGAAAAGTGGGTGTGGCTGACTTGTGTGGTAACTCACTCTGATGTCCAGGTGGGCTATCTTGATCCTGTGAAGAGTGTCCACTGCCTGCAGCAGCTGCGACAGGTAACCCACGGCAACCGCTTCTGTCAAATTGTTGTCTGAGACGACTGATTCTAGAATCTCTCCACTCGGCACTCTGCAACCACAACACAAACACACAAACAAAAAAACAAACAAACAAACAAACAAACATGGGTTAGCTATATAGTACTGATAGAGGATGAAGTATAAGTGTTCAACATTACCAGAGTGCAGAGTGCAGAGTGCAGGAAGAAATAGAGCTGTCTTTTTGGTAGGTCATTTCAATGCTTTGCTTAATATCAATACTAATAAGTTTGATGTATATCCTCATAAAACAGACATCTACGATTGCCTTGAACATGTACACACCTTACCATATCTCACTTCAATTATAATTAATTAGAAGTGTATATAACTTCACAACGCTAAATGCACGTCATGTTCTAGTCTATAACCACCAGTGTGTATCTACTTTATGAAAGAGATGACTTGACAACTCACAGTTCAGTGACTATAATGAGGTTTCTCCCTCGCTCAAAGGCATCCTGGTACTCTAAGATATGTGGACATTTCCCTCGCACCTTCTGAAGAATCTCCACCTCCTTCCTGATAGCGGCCTTCTTCCTGCTCCTCAGACGCACGAACTTGGCGGCGTATTGCTGGCCGCTCTGCCTATGCTGGCAACCGTGAACTATACCAAACCTCCCCCTACAGAAACACACACACACACACACACACACATTTCATAGCTTGTTTACAAAAAGCTTCAAAGTAGGAACACTTTGAAGTATTTGAACCTTGGATTTCATCCACCATTGACTCCAAACTAACTAGCATACACTAAGTGTACAATTCCTCAAATAGCAGCTAGCCATACAAATGGCAGCAGTAACAACACTCACTCTTACCTCCCCAGTTCCTCCGGCATGATATCGTAGGCGGAACTCACTGACCCTTTCCGAATATAAGGCAGCTTCATGTCCTCCACGATATGGTCATCGTCATGGAGATCTGGGAGAGCACATGAAAATCAAATGACATGGTCTAACGACCATATTGACAAAACTGTCGGATATTTTCTCTGTGTACTAGAGTAACGTGAACCAAAGGGAATATACTTAGACCGTTTAGCACGGAATGCAAACTCGTTAATCTACCAACATAGGAAATCGCTACGATGACCGTAAACGGTAAAGAGAGAAATGCTCACCTTTGACCTCCTCGCTCACTGATGTATTCGCAGAATGTTTCCTGAAGCTCGGTGAACCTACCAAAAGGCCACGCCCCTTGGTAACCACCGGGTCCGACACCTCGCTGGGAGAACTGAAGCCGTACTCGTTCACCGCAGACACGCGGAACTGGTAAGAGGTGGACGGGTTGAGGGTCTTCACCACAAAGCAGTTCCTGGGTTGCTGCACAATGGGCTGCCATTGTGTGAAGCCTTCTTGGAGCATCTCTATCTGATAGGAAAGGATCGGAACACTCCCGTCCATGTCAGGAACCCCCCACTTCAGCTTGACAGATGTACTGGTCACCTTGGAAACCAGAGGCTTCTGAGGTTCACTGGGCGGACCTAAATAAACATACGTACATATGTAGGATACAACCCATTGAGTGTCAGTTGAGACAATAATTACAATATTAGTTCTCTATTTATACAGCCTATTATGCTTAATTAGATTTAAAAAAAATTAAAAATCAACTAGTCTTAAGAAATACAACAGAACATGTCAGGACTTCACCAACCAACTGCTTATATTAGTGAATTATACTGGCAGTATCCAGTGACCACACCCATACTAGTGACGTATACAGCCAATGACTACACTCCACTAGCGTAAAAGCCACACCCCACTAGTGATAAATAGCCACACCCACCATGTAGACTGAATGCCATGGTCGTGGAGTCGCTGCCCATGGTGTTGGTGATGTAGCAGGCATAGCAACCCTCGTCGTCGTATTCCAGCTGTTTCACTTCCAGGACGCTGGAGGTGGGGCAAGATGTCACTTTACGCCTCTCGTCAGACGTCAGGATCTCGTGGTCGCGCTTCCAGATTACTGAAGGGGCGGGATACCCATTGAAGGCACAGCTGATGGTTGCCGTGACACCGATGGAGAGGTCAAGGTCCGTAGGATGCATGGTGAATTTTGGAGTGCCTAGAAGAAAATGTAAAAAGTATACTAGTATTCCAGCTGCTCACTCTAGTCTAGCCTTGCAGGACTGCATTTACAGGAGAGAAGGTGGGAGGGGAGAACAAAAGGACATTCACTCAGGCTAGGGCCTCTCTTACATAACATGTCTGTCATTACTCTTCATATAAGAAAGGGTATTTGCCCCACCTAGGCTCTTTCTGTATGCAACCTTCATTGGAATAGTAAACACTAGCTATTGACTAGTAAACACTAGCTATTGACTAGTGTTACTGACTAGCTATTGAATAGTGTTACTGACTAGCTATTGACTAGTGTTAAACACTAGCTATTGACTAGTGTTACTGACTAGCTATTGACTAGTGTTACTGACTAGCTATTGACTAGTGTTACTGACCAGCTATTGACTAGTGTTACTGACTAGCTATTGACTAGTGTTACTGACTAGCTATTGACTAGTGTTACTGACCAGCTATTGACTAGTGTTACTGACTAGCTATTGACAAGTGTTACTGACTAGCTATTGACTAGTGTTACTGACTAGCTATTGACTAGTGTTACTGACTAGCTATTGACTAGTGTTACTGACCAGCTATTGACTAGTGTTACTGACCAGCTATTGACTAGTGTTACTGACTAGCTATTGACTAGTGTTACTGACCAGCTATTGACTAGTGTTACTGACTAGCTATTGACTAGTGTTACTGACTAGCTATTGACTAGTGTTACTGACTAGCTATTGACTAGTGTTACTGACTAGCTATTGACTAGTGTTACTGACTAGCTATTGACTAGTGTTACTGACTAGCTATTGACTAGTGTTACTGACTAGCTATTGACTAGTGTTACTGACTAGCTATTGACTAGTGTTACTGACTACTATTGACTAGTGTTACTGACTAGCCATTGACTAGTGTTACTGACTAGCTATTGACTAGTGTTACTGACTAGCTATTGACTAGTGTTACTGACTAGCTATTGACTAGTGTTACTGACTAGCTATTGACTAGTGTTACTGACTAGCTATTGACTAGTGTTACTGACTAGCTATTGACTAGTGTTACTGACCAGCTATTGACTAGTGTTACTGACCAGCTATTGACTAGTGTTACTGACTAGCTATTGACTAGTGTTACTGACCAGCTATTGACTAGTGTTACTGACTAGCTATTGACTAGTGTTACTGACCAGCTATTGACTAGTGTTACTGACCAGCTATTGACTAGTGTTACTGACTAGCTATTGACTAGTGTTACTGACTAGCTATTGACTAGTGTTACTGACAAGCTATTGACTAGTGTTACTGACTAGCTATTGACTAGTGTTACTGACTAGCTATTGACTAGTGTTACTGACTAGCTATTGACTAGTGTTACTGACTAGCTATTGACTAGTGTTACTGACTAGCTATTGACTAGTGTTACTGACTAGCTATTGACTAGTGTAACTGATTAGCTATTGACTAGTGTTACTGTATTAATCAAATCACATATTTCCTGACTTACTTTCCATCTGGAGTCCTTTGATGGAGTCCTTCTTGCGCACGTAAGATGCCGGAATGCAACCTTCCAGTCGATGGTCATCCAGTGTTCGCACGCGCAGCAGAGGGGCGTCGGCTAGCATGTCTCGGTCCAGTTCCACCACCTCTCCGGGTTCAAGGGTCAAGTCATCTTCTCCTTCCTGGACAATGCACTCCATCACAACAAACTCAGTCCCCACCCTCATCTGTGTAAACAACAACAAACTCAGTCCCCACCCTCATCTATGTAAACAAAAACAAACTCAGTCCCCGCCCACATATGTGTCAACAACAACAATAGTACCCACAACAAGTTGCTTACTGAAATTATATTCTCTCAATAGTGAAATTACTATCCAAATATCAGAATGACCAGAGACTGGAGACTGGTACTGTAGAACTGGAGACTGGTACAGGTCGAGCAGACCGACCGGACACTGGTACCGTACAACTGGAGACTGAAACAGAACGACTGGAGACTGGCACAGGTCGAGCAGACTGACTGGAGACTGGTACTGTACAACTGGAGACTGAAACAGAACGACCGGAGACTGGCACAGGTCGAGCAGACTGACCGGAGACTAGTACAGGTCGAGCAGACTGACTGGAGACTAATACGGTACAACTGGAGACTGGTACTGTACAACTGGAGACTGAAACAGAACGACTGGAGACTGGAACAGGTCGAGCAGACTGACTGGAGACTAATACGGTACAACTGGAGACTGATACTGTACAACTGGAGACTGATACGGTACAACTGGAGACTGAAACAGAACGACTGGAGACTGGAACAGGTCGAGCAGACTGACCACAGACTGGTACAGGTTGAGCAGACTGACTGGAGACTAATACGGTACAACTGGAGACTGGTACTGTACAACTGGAGACTGATACGGTACAACTGGAGACTGAAACAGAACGACTGGAGACTGGAACAGGTCGAGCAGACTGACCACAGACTGGTACAGGTCGAGCAGACTGACTGGAGACTGGTATTGTACAACTGGAGACAGAAACAGAACTACCGGAGACTGGAACAGGTCGAGCAGACTGACCACAGACTGGTACAGGTCGAGCAGACTGACTGGAGACTGGTATTGTACAACTGGAGACTGGAACAGGTCGAGCAGACTGACCACAGACTAGTACAGGTCGAGCAGACTGATCGGAGACTGGTACTGTACCACTGGAGACTGGTACTGTACAACTGGAGACTAAAACAGAACGACCGGAGACTGGCACAGGTCGAGCAGACTGACCACAGACTGGTACAGGTCGAGCAGACTGACTGGAGACTGGTATTGTACAACTGGAAACTGGTACAGGTCGAGCAGACTAACTAGAGACTAGTACAGGTCGAGCAGACTGATCGGAGACTGGTACTGTACCACTGGAGACTGGTACTGTACAACTGGAGACTGAAACAGAACGACCGGAGACTGGCACAGGTTGAGAAGACTGACCAGAGACTGGTACTGCACAACTGGAGACTGGTACAGAACGACTGGAGACTGGTACAGGTCGAGCAGACTGACTGGAGACTGGTACTGTACAACTGGAGACTGGTACTGTACAACTGGAGACTGATACGGTACAACTGGAGACTGAAATAGAACGACCGGAGACTGGAACAGGTTGAGCAGACTGACCACAGACTGGTACAGGTCGAACAGACTGACTGGAGACTGGTACTGTACAACTGGAGACTGGTACAGAATGACCGGAGACTGGAACAGGTCAAGCAGACTGATCACAGACTGGTACAGGTCGAGCAGACTGACTGGAGACTGGTATTGTACAACTGGAGACTGGAACAGGTCGAGCAGACTGACCACAGACTGGTACAGGTCGAGCAGACTGACTGGAGACTGATACGGTACAACTGGAGACTGGTACTGTACAACTGGAGACTGATACGGTACAACTGGAGACTGAAACAGAACGACCGGAGACTGGAACAGGTCGAGCAGACTAACCACAGACTGGTACAGGTCGAACAGACTGACTGGAGACTGGTACTGTACAACTGGAGACTGGTACAGAACGACCGGAGACTGGAACAGGTCGAGCAGACTAACCACAGACTGGTACAGGTCGAACAGACTGACTGGAGACTGGTACTGTACAACTGGAGACTGGTACAGAACGACCGGAGAATGGAACAGGTCGAGCAGACTGACCACAGACTGGTACAGGTCGAGCAGACTGACTGGATACTGGTATTGTACAACTGGATGCTGAAACAGAACGACCGGAGACTGGAACAGGTCGAGCAGACTGACCACAGACTGGTACAGGTCGAGCAGACTGACTGGAGACTGGTACTGTACAACTGGAGACTGGTACAGAACGACCGGAGACTGGAACACGTCGAGCAGACTGACTGGAGACTGGTACTGACCAACTGGAGACTGGTACAGAACGACCGGAGACTGGTACACGTCGAGCAGACTGACTGGAGACTGGTACAGAACGACTGGAGACTGGAACAGGTCGAGCAGACTGACTGGAGACAGGTACTGTACAACTGGAGAATGGTACTATACCACTGGAGACTGGTACTGTACAACTGGAGACTGGAACAGGTCGAGCAGACTGACCACAGACTGGTACAGGTCGAGCAGACTGACTGGAGACTGATACGGTACAACTGGAGACTGGTACTGTACAACTGGAGACTGATACGGTACAACTGGAGACTGAAACAGAACGACCGGAGACTGGAACAGGTCGAGCAGACTAACCACAGACTGGTACAGGTCGAACAGACTGACTGGAGACTGGTACTGTACAACTGGAGACTGGTACAGAACGACCGGAGACTGGAACAGGTCGAGCAGACTAACCACAGACTGGTACAGGTCGAGCAGACTGACTGGATACTGGTATTGTACAACTGGATACTGAAACAGAACGACCGGAGACTGGAACAGGTCGAGCAGACTGACCACAGACTGGTACAGGTCGAGCAGACTGACTGGAGACTGGTACAGAACGACCGGAGACTGGAACACGTCGAGCAGACTGACTGGAGACTGGTACAGAACGACTGGAGACTAGAACAGGTCGAGCAGACTGACTGGAGACTGGTACTGACCAACTGGAGACTGGTACAGAACGACCGGAGACTGGTACACGTCGAGCAGACTGACTGGAGACTGGTACAGAACGACTGGAGACTGGAACAGGTCGAGCAGACTGACTGGAGACAGGTACTGTACAACTGGAGAATGGTACTATACCACTGGAGACTGGTACTGTACAACTGGAGACTGGTACAGGTCGAGCAGACTGACTGGAGACTGATACGGTACAACTGGAGACTGGTACTGTACAACTGGAGACTGAAACAGAACGACCGGAGACTGGAACAGGTCGAGCAGACTAACCACAGACTGGTACAGGTCGAACAGACTGACTTGAGACTGGTACTGTACAACTGGAGACTGGTACAGAACGACCGGAGACTGGAACAGGTCGAGCAGACTAACCACAGACTGGTACAGGTCGAACAGACTGACTGGAGACTGGTACTGTACAACTGGAGACTGGTACAGAACGACCGGAGACTGGAACAGGTCGAGCAGACTGACCACAGACTGGTACAGGTCGAGCAGACTGACTGGAGACTGGTATTGTACAACTGGAGACTGAAACAGAACGACCGGAGACTGGAACAGGTCAAGCAGACTGACCACAGACTGGTACAGGTCGAGCAGACTGACTGGAGACTGGTACTGTACAACTGGAGACTGATACAAAACGACCGGAGACTGGTACAGGTCGAGCAGACTGACTGGAGACTGGTACAGAACGACTGGAGACTAGAACAGGTCGAGCAGACTGACTGGAGACTGGTACTGACCAACTGGAGACTGGTACACGTCGAGCAGACTGACTGGAGACTGGTACAGAACGACTGGAGACTGGAACAGGTCGAGCAGACTGACTGGAGACTGGTATTGACCAACTGGAGACTGGTACAGATCGACCGGAGACTGGTACAGGTCGAGCAGACTGACTGGAGACTGGTAAAGGTCGAGCAGACTGACTGGAGATGGTACAGAACGACCGGAGACTGAAACAGGTCGAGCAGACTGACTGGAGACTGGTATTGACCAACTGGAGACTGGTACAGATCGACCGGAAACTGGTACAGGTCGAGCAGACTGACTGGAGACTGGTACAGAACGACTGGAGACTGGAACAGGTCGAGCAGACTGACTGGAGACTGGTATTGACCAACTGGAGACTGGTACAGATCGACCGGAGACTGGTACAGGTCGAGAAGACCGACCGGAGACTGGCACTGTACAACTGGAGACTGGTACAGGTCGAGCAGACCGACCGGAGACTGGTATTGACCAACTGGAGACTGGTACAGAACGACCGGAGACTGGTACAGGTCGAGAAGACCGACCGGAGACTGGCACTGTACAACTGGAGACTGGTACAGGTCGAGCAGACCGACCGGAGACTGGTACTATACAACCGGAGACTGGCACAGGTCGAGCAGAATGACTGGAGACTGGTACTGTACAACTGGAGACTGGTACAGAACGACCGGAGACTGGCACAGGTCGAGCAGACTGACCAGAGACTGGTACAAACATCTGAACAGGAAGATTTATGACCAGATGATTGTGGAGGTGTATCATCTACAATTGGTGCAGGGTTAGCTACATTCATTAAACAAGAAATTTTACATTAATACTATCAACATCATCAATACAAATAATTAGATGAAGACTTGCAATATAAATTATAACAAATATTTTGGAATGTAGTTTAAGAACAAAATGTAATATATATATATATGTCTAATACCAATCCCATACTGCATCTGAAAAAAATCGGACTTTTTGACTTTCAGTACCCGCACGCGATTTTGAATTAATTTTACAAGTGGTCGGTTTTCTCATAGCGGGTCACATATGTCTAATACCAATCCCATACTGCATCTAATGTTTGAGGCTATCATTTCAAGAGTGTGACCACACTAATGTGATGTATTACAGTAGGAAAGGTTTATGAGACGGGTAAGGGTCATCATGCCAGGGTTGGGGTCAAATACATGAGTATTTGTATTTAAGCTGTATTTAAATACATTTTTGGAGTATTTGTTTGTAAAGGTATGAATGCAAGATTTTGTATTAGTAGAAAGTAGAAAATAAAAGATCTCCTGAAACATATTTCTATTGGACAGATTCATTCTATTGTTTAGCTCTGGAAAGTACAGAATCAAGTGTTGATTGGTCCAAGCTGGCATCATTATATTGTAATAACTAAAGCTCCACCTCCTATTGTGAAAAGCTGCTGTTAAACTAACTGAATGTTTATGAATAAAGGGCATACTTGTGTCTCTAAGTTTCTGCAAAAGGACAAAATATTGGAAGAACTAATGTTTGTCAGGTGTAATTTGTTTTCCCACGTAACTCTTTACCAACTGTATTTGTGATGCAATTCAAAAGTATTTGTATTGGTAATTGAAATACTAAATCTAAGAAAGTATTTGTATTTGTATTTAAATACTTGACCCCAACCCTGCATCATGCTATATAGAACCAATTTATCAGGAATATACATGAAGGGCGTAATTTAAATAAGACCCAAACCAAGACAGCAACCTGCACAGGATCCTATCTAAGAAGTTTTCTACAAGCCGGGGGGAAACAAGCTGGGGAAACAAGCTGGGGCAACTGCACATTCCAGAAAATATGACGAAATATTTAACAATAAGCAGGATAACTTACACAAGCATATCTCTTGCCATATCTCTCTGACTAGTGTAATAAGTGGTTTATTTTATGCTAGATATCTTCACTTCAGTAGTTCTACTAGGGTAGGTAACTCTTGGTGTAAAGGTGGCTGTGAAACTACCTAGGGCCTCCCCACACACCCAGCTGATATTTGAGCAGCTGCTAACAACCTGCTAGTGCCATATCACACTTTGGACTCCAGCAATAAGTACTACATTTATATATAATACTTATAGCACGAGTCAGAGTACAATATGGGAAAATATTTTACGAGCACGCAAAATATTTTCACGAGCCAAAGGCGAGTGAAAATGTGGCGTGAGAGTAAAATATCATTCCCATATTGTACGACGAGTGTGATAAGTGATTTATTGCTTCTTTGAAATTTTTCTCAACCGGTTACAATACAATGTTCATTGATTTTACTCGCTACGCGCGCGCTACAACGAGCGTACAATATAAACCGTACAATATGGGAGAATACAGAACGCTCGCGTGATGCGGAAATATTCATGTAAAAATATCAAAGCTGCAATAAATAATATATGTGACAGTGCCTAGGAAAAGGGACCTTTTCCGTAAAAAAATGAAAAATGAGTTATTCATACCACTGTGTAGAGCACTTCTTATGGAGTATTTTGATACCAAGTTTATAGGCAGGCGCTGCTTGGTTCACTAAATATACGAGCGGCAATCTGACCAACTTGAGCACAGTTATTTCGAGAAAACTGCAATTAAAACTTCTTATTCAATTTCTCGCAGAGTTAACGTTGAATTCCGTAATCTAACCGGAAGTCCGCATTACGTAAGACTGTTTACTTATGCTTGGAAAATGGTGGCGATCAGCTTAACGGCAGTAAGTTATAGTTGGGGCCGCTTACTTCATGGGGGAGGCCTTACTCAGTTTAGACCCTACATTGTGTAAGAGTACTAGACAGGCATGGCTTTAAATAGCACTAGATACCTATAGACATAATTTTGCAGGCCGTTTTGTGCTTCTTGTTTTTTTCTGTTTCCAACAGTTTGATAGTTACAGTAAATCATGGTAGCTATAGTAGTCACTCTTTTAGAAATGATCAACTAGTTTGGTTTGTTAGTTCACTGGCTAGCTAAGTTTAGGATTATATTTGTCTTGCAGTCAGCTTGTTGCCTATTTTGGAACAAATGAACAATAGGAATCTCTTTAAATCAATGAACAAAAATGATGGACTTTAAAAATGTGTTGCCTTCTCTTGTTGCAGTGTGACAGAAGTCCTCATCATCACTGAAACCTTTGTCCAGTCAGAGACTTGCTGATTCTTCTAGTGTCTTCACAAAAATAGTACCAGGAGTCTCCAGGTCTGCAGATTCCAACTACAAGACTCCATAAATAGCAGCATCAACCTATATTCACATTTATTATTTCTATTCTGTTGCTGCAATGCTATAACAAAAACTTATAAGAATTTACCCGCGATTATCCGAGGTAATTTGTTGCTAGGCAACAAATTGAATTCGCCCACGATTTTCAATTACTCGTGAATTGGATTTCCGTGCACGCACGGAAGGTCAAAATAGAGAGTAAAAGGTGACTGTGTTTAAACGGGCGCTCGGACCTTTAACAACGGTTTCAGCCACGCAAATTTGGTGTCAGTGTAGCTAAAGGGTAGGAGATACCTGTGGGCCAATAAAAAGAAAACCAACAAAAAATGTTTTTTGTCAGTGTTTGGGTTATACTGTACATTATTGATTTTACGGAAAAGGTCCCTTTTCCTAGGCACTGTCACATATATTATATATAATGTATATATTGAGAGACAGAAGAGCAGGCCTCATCTTCTCAAGTAATTATGACATCATCAACCACAAAAGAATACATACGTAAATAAATAAAAATAAAATAAATAAACAGTACTGTGGCTGTTGGGAGAAGGAGGGTTGTGGTGGGTAGAACTATTTTCTTACAGAACCCTCTGGTACTAGTGGCAATAATCTAAATCACAGTGTCTACTGACTTGACATCTAATAGACAAAGTGACTGATACATTAGGCAACAACCACTCACCAGCCAATGTTATTCCGTCAAGGTATTCAACCACTTTTCCAGTCATACAGCGTTCACAATCACTGGTAAATGCAACCTGAACATTCTCTTCAAAGAATCCTACGGCAAGACCTCTGTACCCTAGAGATTCCAATTCATCAAACTAAAATACAAAATAATATAACAACAACAATAAGGATAATCATAAAAATGAAACACCAAAAAATGCGAACCCTCTGCACTACTACGTATACACTATTATCTATTACAACAATCATTTAAAAAGATCAGTTTGGCATACCTAACCAGGTCAATATATACCTGGCCTGGCATCGAACTGTTGTACTTTAGTGTGCCAGAATTTTTTCTTTCGACTTAATTTTCTCAAAAAAGCTAGTCATCTTTTGGCTGTATGCAAATTAGATTTGCACTATGGGTAACACCCCCATTGTAATCATGTGAGCAAAGAATTTCTTACAACTAGAAGTAGGTTTACTTTTTGCTATATAAAGTGCTGGAATAGGAGGTGATGGAACAGCTGGTAAGTGTTCAATACAACCTCAATATTTTCTTATGTCTACTGTGTTCATGACAGACAGCTATTTTCTAAATTTGTTGCTTTGCGACAAACTGACTGACTGACAAAGCGAGTGCTTTAACCTTCTCGCACTTCTGGGTTAATTAAAATAAACTCACTAAATTTTGAATTTTGGCGAAGATCTTCCCACCTGCCCTTTTCACCTCTTTGCAACTTCACCAGTATCATCACTGGAAGTGAATCTTGCCTTCTCGCTTGAATCCAACCTGCTGTAAAATAACCTAGCTTCTTTATTAAAGAACCCGCTTCCTTGCTTCCTCACCACCTGGGAAGAAAAAAAAAAAAAAGAAAAAAAAAAAGGGAAAGCATAATAAAATACAATGACATTATAATCTATTGTGCACTAACATTTGTGGGTTCCATTCATTTGGTACGTGTATGGTCTCTCATACAGAAAGGAATATTAGCAGAAGTAGAAAGTAGTATGCAACAAATTAACTGAATGCTGTAGGAGAACTCTAGCACAATACATTGTCAGGAAAATCAATTATGTAGTTGTTATAGCAGGGCTTCATACAAAGCAGAGGGGGGATGGCCCTGGAATTAACCAATAGCTCGCCCGAACAGCTCGTACAATATTTTAAAGAGTATGAATGAACAACATTCAGTATGGAGTTACAACTATATCTCACTGAACTTTCATTATTAGCCCTCACCACGTGTGTGCAAAAGGATTATAGTAATTGTTCTGTCTGTTTGTCTGTCATGCTCAATTACTGACACTTAACTGTTAATTTAGGTATGAGCAAACTCAGAACAATCATTTAAGACCTTTTATGGTGCCACTTTTTGAAATTTTGGGCTGAGAAAAACGAAGCTGTCAACTCTGCATCAGTACTAGTTTTTCCCCTATCATCACGTCAAATTTCTTGCTGTCCATTGTGGTTTAGCTTTGTACTTTAAAGTTAACGAGTGCTGGAATTGGAGTTCACATTGAAAATGGATACCGGTAAATGTCTCTGGCCTGTTAGCTTCTTCGCTTATGAAGACAGCTTTTACATATACCATTTTCGTTGTTCAAGCTATAGTGATACCTAATTAGAATAGCCAATAAATCATTTTTTTGGTCCTAAGATGATTATGTAAATAGCTTGCTAGTGTGTAGTGGCGCTGAGGGTTCACACTTATGGTGCTTCATTATGCCAGTGAACTAAAAACACTATTGCACAATCTAATTGTAAGCCATATATCATCTCACATATATACTTTGAAAAAAAGAAAGAAAGAAAGCTGAATTTTAAATTATAAATATAAATGGTAACTCAGAGCAAAATTCTTTTTTTATTCAAAAATGTAAATCAAAGCACAATTCTTTTGTTTGTTTGTTTGTTTGTTTGAAAATCTCTAGAACTTCATCAAAGTTTACAGCCGAAATCAGGGCCTCAATGGCAATTCTCATGAGCCGACCAAGGATTTGGTCAGTGATACTTGCGTATACGGGTCTTAATGATCTTCATATAGCTGGAAGATCATTCAATTGATGCTGTTCCAACTGGAAGGACTAGGATTAAGTTCAAAAGTTTAAATGTTTCTGAAAAAATCCCCGTATACCTCTGAAGTGTAACAGTGGACAAAGCAGCTCGTATTGTCATTAACCCTCTCTGTGGCCTATTTAGCCACACGCTAACCTAGGTAGGAATATAACAAAGTTCCTCCCCCCAGAAGAATATCCTGTATGAAGCCCTGTAATGTATTCAATAAGCCCACATATTTTGATGGTTATAGGCCACATTTGTCAGTAATGGTTGAAGCTACAGTTATAAAGCTTGAAGAGCTCAGTATCTGAAAGTAAAAAATAATTAATGGGACCTTGTGTTCTCATTTTTCTTGTTGATGTTTACATTATACTGCAGATGGTCACACATTCATTAAGGATTGCATTACACAAAAGTAAGCACAGAATGCTAAAATAGTATTATGAGATTGAAGAGAAAAATGACAATAAACACGAAAACATGCTCATTAGTGTAATGTGACTACAGCTTGTAGCTTCCATTTAATTCAATGGTTCGATTTATATAGATGATATAAATTATTTACCTTCTGATTGTCCATACTCATTTAGAAATAGTTACCAAGGAATTAATGGGTGTCGTCTATAAACTGTGACTTTATCTTGGCTTTTAGCATGCTTCCTGCGATAGCTTCTCTTCTTCACCCATCGCTAATAACAAAAATGTTACACCAATCATCCTAATGTATACATATGAACAAACAACACTTACTTCAACCTGAGCAATGCTGAGACCAACATCAGTAGCAGCAACAATGATTAATGGCATCATCTCCTTGGACGTCCCAGTCATGCCACATTCAAAATGAGCATTTAAACAATCGACCGATGACAGTAGAAACAGATCATTGCATACCATACTACCCAATTTGACAAGTGTAACATGTGGTAGCTAATTGGCAACAGGCTAGACTGGATTCAACAATAAAAAAATAGTGGTATGAACATACATTATAATTCTTCTATGGTCATGACAACAGTTGATTAATAACATTCATTAATATACTTATTATCTACACTTGAAGAGTTTGCCAAGTAATAAATTCAGTCAATAGGTTTTCCTTAAATTTCTTTCAGGGGAAATATATATGAAACGAATCATAGGATGAAAAAACAAAAACAATTTGTTTCAACAAGCATAATATTTGAGAGGAGGGAAAGAAAATTTAATACTTTCATAAAGCAAATATGAAAACATCACACTCAGTTACATTAATTGTAGGGTCCCTGTCAGACACAACATTCCTATTTTCTTCTTAATGTAATATTCTTACTTGTGCCTTAGTAAATTTCTTCCTGGAGTTTTTTTTAGGTTGTGGCTCAATTTCTTCACAGCTGCTTTCACTACAGCTCTCATCCCCTACAGCTTGCATCTCTAGTCATCCACCACCTCCACGATATAGTCATCCGTCATATTCCTGATACACCATACTCGAAGTTGAACTCCATAAAACCTCTTTCCCACGTGGCCTGGACCTTCAGCTTTTGTTCAGCGAGCTATTATTGGCGAGCGAGCGTAGCGAGCGAGACACTTACAGGGGTAACACAATCGAAAATCGGGGATGTTTGTTTATTGGCGAGCGAGCGTTGCGAGCGAGACACTTACAGGGGTAACACAATCGAAAATCGGGGATGTTTGTTTATTGGCGAGCGAGCGAAGCGAGCGAGACACTATCAGGGGTAACTCAATCGAGATTTCGCTATATTTATTTATTTATTTATCTGTTTATGGGGTACGTGAGACCTCTGTTTTCGCCCGCGCTTTTAATTACGTAAGTTAGGTAAAGTGTTCACAGTTCCAGTATTTTTCAATTAACGAGCTCTGAGAATCCTTAGTGGCGGTGGTAAGTCAATGCGCTCTTTGTCAAGGCTATAAGCCGTGCGCAACAGTAATTACTTGAAAATACATTGTCCACTAGACTACTGCGAAGGTAAGTCTGTGTAGGTGCATGTCCAGTTGTGTCAAAGCATTGTGTGTTACAACCACTACTTAGCTAAAGAATATCACAAAGAAAACTTTTAAATAACATGTATTGTTTTGTTGTTGTTTTTCCTTCCAAGCAGTTGCAGAGAGTTGTTACTATGGCACTGAAATCCCTTTACCCTGTATGCTAAATTAAAAAACTGGACCTTATTTTCAGTAGCTTCAGTGTTAGAAGTCAAAATCATTCATATAAAAATAGTAATAGTCTTTAGGCTCGCTCGCCATTTGTGCTCAAGCACATCACTAGTTTATTTAGATATATGTATGGACGTACGTATGTCATTTTGTACTTTGACCCTCGCGTTTTTGTGTTAGTTTGGTTGTCGACCCCGTCCCAAATTGCACTAAACAGAATCCTCTGGTTTATCGATCAGTACCCGTATCACCCTAGAAATTGAATTGTTTACCATTTTGAATTCTTTTGCGGGTGCAGTTAAAACTTGAAAACTTAAGGGACTTCCATTTCTATTCGAGTTAGTGGCGGTGGTAAGTCAATGCGATCTTTGTCATGGTTGTAAGCCGTGCGCAACAGTATTTACTTGAAAATACATTGTCCACTAGACTACTGCGAAGGTAAGTCTGTGTAGGTGCATGTCCAGTTGTGTCAAAGCATTGTGTGTTACAACCACTACTTAGCTAAAGAATATCACAAAGAAAACTTTTAAATAACATGTATTGTTCTGTTGTTGTTGTTTTTTCCTTCAATTCAAGCAGTTGCAGAGAGTTGTTACTATGGCACTGAAATCCCTTTACCCTGTATGCTAAATTTAAAAACTTGACCTTATTTTCAGTAGCTTCAGTGTTAGAAGTCAATAAAATAGTATAGTCTTTAGGCTCGCTCGCCATTTGTGCTCAAGCACACCACTAGTGGTGTGCTTGAGCACAAATGGCGAGCGAGCCTTAAACTACACTATTGTTATTCAAACTACTAAAATAAAGTCGAGTTGTTAAATTACGCATATATGGTAAAGGGGATTCAATGCCATAGTAACCACTCCCCTCAACTGTTTGAATTGAAAAAGAAGCAACAAAATCAAGTCACGTTATTTAAAATTTTCTCTGTGATATTCTTAATAGTAGTTGTAACGCACAATACTTTCACACAACTGAACATACCTACGCAAGACTTACTTTCGTGGTTCGTCTAGTGGACAATGAATTGTCAAGTAAATGCTGTTGAGTAGGTCTTATAACTGTGACAAATAGCGCATTAACTTACCACCGCCACTAACTCGAATAGAAATGGAGCTCCCATAAGATTTTGAGTTTTAACTGCACCCGCAAAACAATTCAAAGCCGTAAACAATTCAATTTGTAAGGTGATACGGGTAATGGTCGCAAAACCAGAGGATTCTGTTTAGTGAAGTTTGGGACGGGGTCGAACGCCGAGCGAACACAAAAATACGGAGGGTCAAAGTACAAAATGACATACATACGTCCAAACATATATATAAATAAACAAACATCCCCGATTTTAGATTGTGTTACCCCTGTAAGTGTCTCGCTCGCTACGCTCGCTCGCCAACTAGTTTATTTAGATATATGTTTGGACGTATGTATGTCATTTTGTACTTTGACCCTCCGTATTTTTGTGTTCGCTCCGCGTTCGACCCCGTCCCAAACTTCACTAAACAGAATCCTCCGGTTTAGTGACCATTACCCGTATCACCTTAGAAATTGAATTGTTTACTGCTTTGAATTCTTTTGCGGGTGCAGCTTAAACGCAAAAACTTATGGGAGCTCCATTTCTATTCGAGTTAGTTGCTATTTGTCACAGTTATAAGCCCTACTCAACAGCATTTACTTGTAAATTCATTGTCCACTAGACGAACCGCAAAGGTAAGTCTTGCGTAGGTATGTTCAGTTGTGTGAAAGTATTGTGCGTTACAACTACTATTAAGAATGTCACAAAGGAACTTTAAATAAAGTGACTTGATTTTGTTGCTTCTTTTTCAATTCAAACAGTTGCTGGGAGCGGTTACTATGGCTTTGAATCCCCTTTACCGAAAAACTTGACTATTATTTTAGTAGCTTGAGTGTTACTTGTTAAAATCAATCATTTAACAATAGTGTAGTTTAAAGCTCGCTCGCCATTTGTGCTCAAGCACACCACTAGTAGCTTTTAGAAGGTACGGAGCACGTAGTCGTGGTAACGGGATGAGGGTTTTCAATCGCGCGTAATTATTTTTTACGTCTAGGAATCCAACAAATCGAAGTAGGTTAGTTTGGAAGTTTTTTTTTCAAGTACATACGCGTAGAAATTTCCTGGATCAGCTTTGTCTTTTGTGAGTCAGGGGATGCTTCCCAGACGTCCTATGTCGCAACTCTTAGTAAGTGAACGATAGAGACGGGTGTAAATAATTGCGTTGAGGTAGCTGAAAGTATTACTCTGGGAATGAGAATTTCCGTTTAGCATTAGGCTGCGGTTATCTGTGGAGTAGCTAGGATTCATGGAGGAATTAGTGCTAGGGCTCTGCAAGGACACTATCACAGAGTTATAGATTAGTCACTTGAAAACAAATTTTAGGTGAAGCCATACAAACTGATAGGAAAATAATTAAGGAAATACATAAAGAACAGCTTAAGAAGAGTTGCAGGGTGTGGGGGAAGAGATGGAAGACTGCCAAGAGATCCTTCTCTTGCATCTGTAACAGTAGGCATCTCCAAGAGACCTTCAAAGTTGATGTCAGTGAAGAGGATATGGAATTCATGGCCTCCAGAATATTGCTTTACTTTCAGGGAGTGATAAGAAGAACAATCCAAGCTTACAAAAAAGGGAGTTCCTCATTGTGCAAATGCCATCACCAATCATTTTCAATGGTGTAGACATAAAGGAGAATGTGAGGTAAAAAATCAAATATATTAAAATATTATAATTATGAGGTGAAATAGGTATGTGATCAATTAACATATTTAGTAACTCAGAGGTGGACAGAACCAAAAAGTGCCTTCTACATTTGGCAGACCTTGTGGAATCACACCTGCATCTTGTATAGCAGCTCAAATGAAAGAAGTCGCACCTCCTTCATTATCTTCTGACCATGTTCCTCTGAATGTTTCTTCACATTCTATTGTGCAAAGTTTGTGCTGAAATTCCAGACAGGCACATTGACCTACAGAGTGGAGATACCTAAACCTACACCAGTGGTTGTAAGGTCTCTAAGATCATTTTGACCAGTCAGTAGCCTCACCTTCATGAATATTGACCTGTAGCTATGCAGTTAATGTAAGAGTGGGGTATTAATTTGGTTGATGGGATGTTTTGTTGTTACTGCTTGCGAGCCATATATACGAAAGATTGACAATTGTCTATGTTAAGAACTTTTTAAACTTGAGTTTCGTTTACAGGAAGCTAGCATTGCCTAGAGATGTGGAACTAGTTGGGAAGGAATGGGGTTTAAAGTTTCTCGCCAGCGAATTTGTGTGTTGAATGAAATCCAATCAATTAAGACATGTGAGCCACGGACGTGGGAACTAAGTTAGGTTTGGTGGATTTTAGTTCCGTTTTATGCAGCTGTGGACTGTCTCTGGCTTCTTTAGTAGCGACGTGTTGTTGTCTACTGCTATGTAAACTTTGTGTAGGTAGGAACATTTGACAATATCTATATTGAAAATTAGTTTCCAGGAAAGCTAGCATTGCCTGGAGATGTGAGCTAATAGTGAAGGAATGGGTTAAAGTTTCTCGCCAGCGAATTTGTGTGTTGGGTGGAGTCTAATGTGCAAGCCATGGAGGTGGGCGTGGGGCTAGGTTCGGTGGACTTGAGTTCAGCTATGTGCAGGTGTGGGGTGTCTCTGGCTTCAACTCAGCTCCTGTAGATTGTCCATTGGTGGTTTCTGTTACTAGGCAATTTTTTTTTTGCAGCGAAAATTTGCTGCGTAGTGAATTACGTGTGGGGAAGGTATCGATAGACGCTGAACTTGACCACATGTTTGCGTTACAATTAGGAAGGAATATTCCCCCAAAATTAGTAGCACGCCATCTGGAATATTGCTAGAAATTACACACATAAATGGGCTCTAATTATCCAACAAGTTAAAAATTGTATTTTTTTTCTTATGCCCTACAGTGATTTCTTCTCCCGTCTTTGCTTACTAATTCCTGAAGTTACTCTCTTCAAAGAAAAAAAAATCTATTGAGTAAAGTTTAGACTTGAGATAATGAAGAGTTAATTAGTATGGGGGTGTAGTAGTATGGTAGACTGTTAATGTCCATATGTGGGTGTGGTCAGTTCATGTGGGTGTGGTCAGTTTGGTAGTAGACTGTTAATGTCCATATGTGGGTGTGGTCAGTTTATGTGGGTGTGGTCAGTTTGGTAGTAGACTGTTAATGTCCATATGTGGGTGTGGTCAGTTTGGTATTAGACGGTTAATGTCCATATGTGGGTGTGGTCAGTTTGGTAGTGATTATTCTTCGCTTCTGTCAATCTTAACTACTGTATCTTTCAACACTCGTGATAATACTGATCATTTGTGTGTGCATTGCTACAGAGAAGGAGGCGTGTCCCCGTGCAGCCTGATTCTCGGACTTATCTACATTCAATGCCTGGCGAAGCTAAACCCCGCCTACATGACTAACGTGCCTCCGCGGAAACTGTTCTTAATTTCTCTGGTAAGGCCACTGAGTGTATTGACACGCTTGGAAAACCTATTGAAATGACGATGTTGCTACATGGTTACAATGATGATCATTGCGCACTGTGATCTTTTGTGGTTTTTTAATATGCCAGGTTATTGCATCTAAATACCTCAACGATGAAGGAGAAATGGAAGCTCTTACTAACTCTGAATGGGCCAACATAGGTGAGTGCTTTGGAGGAGGCGGGATCATTAGATTGATGTAGATTTAAGGTCTTATTTGTGTTTGTTTGTGTGTTTGACTATAGTGGCTGTCCCCAAATCAAACCTGGATATATTGGAACGAAATTTTCTGTCGGCTATGGTAAGGTTTATGAGAGTGTTTAGTTTTTGTTATATTTACAAATCTTTTGTCAGTGTAATTTCGCTAGTTCAGTTGCATTCTTGTAGTTATCCTTTTTAACGATGCTTTCAACGTGCTTCCAGCTAAGTGCTTCCAGCTAAGTGCTTACAGCTAAGTGCTTACAATCAGTGTATAACCTCACAGTGAGTTAGTAATGGCATGATTAGAGCTTGTCTGCTAGCTCAGGGAAGCCTTGCAACCAGAGCAGCCACATTTCTAAGCTGTCCATAGGGTAGATACCTGTCATTCATGAGGAACTTACTGAGTCCCACCAAACGGAGGTTGTTTGCTTCCACCCAGTGATGGCTCAATCTCTCACTCACTCACTCACTCGCTCACTGGCATGGCTTCTCCAGAACCTCCCTCTCTGGTGTTGATGACGCAGGCGCCATTCTGTCTCTCTCAGAGTAGTTGTGCATCTGAAGTATATTATAGTGACGGGTTCGACAGGCGGGGGGCAGAGAGGTGGGGGGTTGTGTCCTCAACCAGGTGTCCATTAATTAACTATCCTGGTGAGAAAGCCATGCCTGGAATGCCCATAGGAGCTCAAGTGATCTCCTGTATGTTTCTTTCTGCAGGTGTGTGTGTGTGTGTGTGTCTGTTTATCCCATTGTTTCCAGGGAGTTATACAAATATGGAATGCTATAGATTGGTATATTTTGTTAATTAAAATGATATGGGATGAAATAATTTAGCTTTATTTATTGGGTTAGTCAGGAAGTTCACTATTAATAGATTACTAGTAATGCTAGACAATTTTTTTTTTTCTAATTTGAGCCTTTGTCTGAAAGGTGCCCTCCCAAAGATGTCTTAAGTCTAACTAGGCGGACTCCCGTTTGACCACACCCCTTACATCCCTCTGAAGTACACATGGATTACTTTTAGACTCCTTCAAGCAAGCACAGGAATTGTTAGGACATTGTTTTGTATTGTGTAGGATACTGTACATATTTATGTGATTGACTTGTGATTTGAAGGAATGAATGTTGATGCATCTGCAATGCTATTATTCAGTGGCCATGATCAGCAGTGTAAGAATTCCCCTTTCCCTATACTCTCCAGTAAGGCTTCTTCACAATTCTCTGCCTAGCTAGTCACCAAAGCAATGAGGCCGTAAATTTGGAGATAATGGCCTCTAGTTAGGCTCATTAAGCTCCATTCCTGGAAGCCACGAGATCTCATTAGCGCTCGTTGTTTAATCCTCGTTGATATTCTATCTCTGCAGTTTTCCTGTGTTGTTCTGGAGTGCTTGCATGTATTGTTGGATTATCTGTTAGTACACAAGTCTGTGATGTCAGTTAGGAGTTATGAGAACTTGTAGATTTCTTATTAGGATCAATTAGGGGCAAGAATGGCATGGTATTGCTAGGAGTTCTGACATTTCATGTTAATGGCCATCTCAGGTTAATTTAAACGATGGATTTAAATATAGTTGGCTTTCCTGTGGCCATAAATAACATTGTAATAAAGATGTGCTGCTTTCATTTTTTGAATGAGTAAATGAGAATTATTTCCAACCAGATCTTTTTTCTATAATTATAGAGAGATGTATTATCTGCCTTAATGATTATATTAATATTTTTAACTTCTTTACATCATACTGTTTCAAACTGATGAAGAATTCTCTGGGTCGAAACATCTTTTTGCTGAACTAGCAATGTAATATGAGAAAAAGTTAAAATCTCTTCTTTTTTTCCCTATCGTATATCATATTCATCTTGGAGATACCAAGTATAGCCTCAGGTGTGGCTGCCATAGCTGAGGTCATCAAGCCTCCTATTAGTGGCGCCAATGACCCGGGAAATCACTCCCTTCAGGCATATGCTCCAATAATTGGGATAGTTGGGTCTTATTGTGAGGGAGGGAGGGGGGAAATCTAATTTAATTATTTCCTTATTGTTTTCAGTTATTTATTTATGCACATCTGGTTTCCAGCCAAGTCCTTTGTTTTGTGTTTGTAGGACTGGAACTTGTAGTGTCTCTGGAGGAATTCTATGCATTTGTGAACAGTGTTGAAGGAAGGTGAGCGCATGAACTCTGTCTCCATCTTCTTCTTCCATCTCTAACATCCCACTCTTTCCAATTTCTTCGAAAATTATTTTTTGTCTGCTCTCCTTTTTTTATTTTATCCTTTCCATTTTTATAATTTTCCTCACCATTTTTTTTATGTCCTGATCATAAAATGCTGTAGAGTATTAACTTTCGAAAAAAAGCTGAGAGGGAAAGTATGTATTACATTATGTTCAATGTGAAATTTAATCAGTTGACTGTTTTTTCATGTGCACACCAAGGGAAATAGCTTCCCTGTGTGGAGTCACTATATTAAGTTGTTCATTTATGCAGCACTAAATAGGAATTAACTATCATTTTGGAATTCTGTCAATGTTTGCTTTTTATATAACCAATTTGCACTTCCACTGTATTGTGTTTCACCATGTGTCGCTTATTCCCCCACACACACACCCACCCCTCCTCCCCCTCCCCATCTCTCCTGTGTTGTTGTTCCCACTGTAGTGTGGCGATGCAGCAGGCTATGAAGCGTGGCTGGATGAGTTACACTGACCTAGTGGCAATCTGGAGCTCCTCCAATGATTACACCTCCATGTTACAGCACACCACTAAGGTAGGCCACATACGCACGCACACGCACACACACACACACACGCACTGGTGATCAATATCTTGTTCTTATTTGAGGGAGTTGCACACTTGTATCTGCCATGGAGACAGTTATTCTAGCTGTGTGTATCGTTATGCCATTAGAATGTGTGGGAGTAACACTCTCTTGGGGTTAATATAGGTGTGGTCTAAATATCCTATTTGGGTGGAGTTTTGGAGGTACATTTAACCGGGTGCTGTTTCTAACACACCGCACTCAAGTATTTTAATGTGTGCACTCGTACTGGTATTGATGTCAGGAACATTGTCAAAGGCTGTATAGTGGAAACAGGAGACTGGTAGAGCAACAAGTATTATGTACATTGTTTCAATTCATGTTTTGAAAGTGGTAAAGTATCATTAGTTGAATAAGCATATTGACATCCCATTCCATTGTCTATACCTTGCTGAGGAGTTATTAGCCCTACTTTGATTGCACAATACTGTTCGCTTGAGGTAAATTGCTCACCCCCCCCCCCACCCTCACACACACACACACACACACACACACTGAATCATCTAGTGCGCAATTAAGCGTAGCGGCTGGTTACCTAGTAGCAACACAACTCGCCCTTAAATGAACTAACACTGCACTGGGTATGTCTCTTCCTGCGTAAATGTCCATTGTATGCTAATCCAGAGTGAAGTTAGACTACGCCCCAGGCAATCAAAGGTAGATAGGGTTTAAGTTATATGGAATTGAAGAATAGTACAATGATGAGTAAACGAATGAATAGGAAGTTGAATAATATTCAAGAAAATATGAAATGAAGAATACGATGAATGGCTAGAAGAGTTGAACAACTGCAACAAAACTGAACAACTGAGCAACTGATTGGACTGAGCTGGGTCAGTCCACTATATACTGTAGCTCAGTCTAAGGGAGGTTGTTTTCATGAAGCTAATGCGTAAATGTGTGTGTGAATGTATGTTTGTCCTTTCTCAATAAGGTGTAAATTAGTAATTAATTGTTTATTGTTGTGCCATCTGGCCTATGTTTGTCACTTGTTTGCTTGCTCCAACACACACACACACACACACACACACACACGGCCCCCCAAGTTGTTATCTCAAAGCCAGCTTAAACTTTATCTTTCTTTTACCAAAAATCTATTCGTTTTTGCATAAATGTTGGAAGGTGGATAAAAAAATTTGGTTTGCTATTCTGTCTCTCTAGTTTTTTTTTTGTTTTTTTTTTTTAACCTCCTTGGACTGATCCAGGTGTATGAGTAATTCATTTGTAAGCCTTCTCAAACTGGAGCATTAAAGCTGAGGGTGTCAGGGTTGCTGATCGAAGCTATATGGTTAACCGATCACTTTCCCTGAAATTTAGTAATACATTTATAAGGGATTTTGAAATTTTAATGAGGAATTTACCATGTTTGTGTGTTTGCTTGTTTTGACAGCTTGTTGTTTTACGGCTTCATAACCTGTAGGTGGATTTGTGAGTTAGAAATGGTCTTGGAATGTCCAATTATGCAGAAGGGGAATAGAAATAGTAACTGAACTGAGGCTCTGTAGCATCCAGGAAGTGTCAGTTGCTGTAAATGACTGACTTGGCACAGGAAAAGGAAATATGTCAATTCTCAGCTGTCACAAACAGGGAAAGGCCCAGTAGTGTACAGAGTCCTATCATATTGTATTGGATCGGCCAGCATTGCAGCTTTGCTATTGTAACAGAGTTGCTGAGAAAATGATTATTGGTTTCACTGAATGTCGTATAGTTAAACGTTTGGTGCTAAGTTTTTGTAAAGTTGTGGGAGTGAAAATACCTCGAGTAACAGGATTGTAATAACATATTTACCATGAGCAGCTTGATTGCTAGGGGCAAATCATTAGTAGGAACATCAGTAGGATGAAATGCTGTATACAGAGTATAGGCTAATATTCTACTGACAGCAGTAACATTGAAGTAATGTTTAGTTGCCAAATAATGCACAGCACAGGTACAATAAAATTAGTATACTACAATAATCTATTCAAGTGACACAAGCTACTTGTTGACCCTTTACCAACTATTATTGCATCAGCCAACAAAGTACGGTGCCTTTTTATTATGAGGGTAATGTGGCAGTGGTTTATAATCATTTACCTTTTACCCAATAATAGTGCCTTGAGCTCCAATGCTCCGTAAGCTGGTAACTATCATGCGAATTTCTCCTCAGTGTGTGTGTGTGTGTGCGTGCACATGATGTTCGTTGTGTACGTCTGAGAAATAGTTAAAATATAATATTATATATGTGTGCATGGTAGCAAAGGTTATGTTGTATGGTCTCCATCATCTTCACACTCCAGAGTGGCTTGCATGAGATTTATTTAGCAAAAAATCTGTTGCATTTTTTTTTTGACCCCATTACTACTAATAATTTATGGAAGAATTTGTTAAGTCATTAGTTATTGTCAAGAGAGGAAGAAGATAGACAAGGTGATATTATCAATATGGTTTGTCAAATTAGCTCATCATCATTCAACCAGGCATCTTATTTACCACTTAGTATGTGTGTCTTCTGGAATGTATAATGGCTGCGAGAGCTGGTTAAGTCAATTTAATCAAGAATGTTGTTAAAGAATGAAATATTGTTGGAGCTATTTCACACCAATTAGAATACCACCCACATCCTATGCTTGCTACTAGGCACAAACACTGACTTGCATGTTCATGTAACATGTTGTCATGGTACACGTGCACTTTGATCTATAAACTTGAAAAACTGCATAGAAACACAAGACCTCATCTTGCAGGTTGCTGTGCTCATAGATTCCCATTAGTTTGAAAGAGAACAGAAAATACTTGAGAATTGTTTACCCGTCACATGCTAGATTGAGTCGTATCGAAACTAAGTTCATGTGCGGGCAGAGTGGAAAATATTTTTTCTATTCTTTAGCCCTTGTATCGTTTTTTAAAATAGCAATTCCCAGCAAGTTACCGGCAAGTTCCGTGAGCTTTTTTTTGAACTCCCTAGGTGCTTCCATTCGAAGTTCATTTCTAGCCCACTTACTTGATACTTGAACAGACCTGTCAAGTCATGCCAGATTCAAACCACTTGTCTGGCATAAATTATTGGTTTCCATTAGTTTTTACTTCTTCCTCTGTTATGTATATAAACCCGATACTGTTTAAATTCATTTATTTCAGGTTGCTTTTACTGGTGCCACCCTTTACCTGATGTGTGTGTCCACACTGCTTGCTGCTGCTCACTCGTTTTGCTCTGAAAGTGCCACACCCACTGGACCTCCCTCTCCTCTCTCCTCTTCCTCATCAATGGCCTCCTTCCTGGTTTCCCGCTGGACAGCAGCCCCTCCCCCATGTGGACCTCCAACTCCACTGTACAACTAGCAGCCTCTACCAACACTAAAGGTCATGTATTTGGAAGTCCTAGATCACTGCAACCGATCCCTCAATTGCCTGAAGTCCCTATGTTGACCCGTTCGTGGTGGAAGACGGATCCTGGTCCAAAGCCAGTCAATCACTCTATCAGCTCCCCTTCGTTCGCAAACATCGTCTGGATTTTTTCAAAATTAAAATATGGCTGGGATAACACATTCCATAAAGCAGATGGCGGTCACAATTCTGTGCCAGAAGTAAGTAGAAAACTGGAATCTTGTGGCATGAGCACAGAGAGTGGTGATCATCAATTGGAAAGCAGAGTTCATCCTTCTATTCATGAGACTAGAAGCCCGGTAAATATTGAGCATGGAAGCAGTCGCCCACTTGGATACAGCCTCCCACTTGGATACAGCCTCCCACTTGGATACAGCCACCCACTTGGATACAGCCTCCCACTTGGATACAGCCACCCACTTGGATACAGCCTCCCACTTGGATACAGCCTCCCACTTGGATACGGCCACCCACTTATTCCTAGTCCGGACCACACTATAGATGGAGCAAGAGTTGAGGTACCACAAGCCATAGAACTGGGATACAATCATAAAGGAACATTTCACTGGAATCTACTAGCAAATAATTCGTCGTTGTCAGAAGAATCTAGGTTTGGAACGTTTGGAGTCCTATTTCAATACTTGCTCTCCAGTTAGCTGGTATTGTAGTATTCGGTGCTCTGAGTTAGTACTAGTTAGTTAATAACATGCTGTATTCTAGTTTAGAAACTACTCAAAACATTGTACGATGATTAAACTATTGAATCTAGAGTCTAGATTTAATTTCTAGTCAATATTGAAAAAAATGATGATCTATATATTAATAAATTGGGTAGAAGTTATGGTCTAACTGGACGTTTGATTGTGTTGCTGGTGGTATAATGATATGTGCCCTAACATGTGCTTGATATTGTGGCACTACACAAACCCAGGTAGGTGTTGCGCTTAATACATTTTAATCATTTGCTTACAGTGGAACCTCTTATGGTGAACTCTCTAATAAGCTTATTGTAATAAACTCGTGTGTATGTGTGTATTGTTATATTATTCATATTTTGTGGTTAACCTTACTTTCTGAGTAGCTACTATAATAGCTAAATCCTTTGCATCCATCTGATGATCATGGAAAAGAATTATATCTGGCTACAAGGCAGTTTGTGAGGGAGATGCTAGAGCAGTAAACTTCCTTTCTTTTCCTTTTCTAGACATTCTAATAATATTTTTGTGGCTCAGACATCAAATTTGAAGGTTGACTAAACATTTTAATTTTCTGGCACATGATCTGAATTGTGAAATAACATTATACTTTTTGCAGCAACACAAAAATAGTGCTGTTTTAATTATGAAAACTGCAATCGAAACCACCTTGGTTTTGTGGGTATTTTACTTTTGGTAAGAAAAATAAATACAAGTCATACGGAGCCTGAGTACAATTCTTTCGAACCCTGTTAAAAAAGGAGTGTGGCAATGACACTGCAATGAGCACAACCAGTGTAGAAAGAAAATACACTTTTGTGTCGTAACATGTGCTTGATATTATGGCACTACACAAACCCAGGTAGGTGTTGTGTTTAATACATTTTAATCATTTGCTTACAGTGGAACCTCTTATAGTGAACTTAAGCTAATTACCTAATTAGAAAATCCATTACCACTCTCTTGAACCAATCACCCTCTTATTAGTGAACTGAAACTAGTTTCAAATAGTTCTCAGTTTGGATCAACTGCATAATGGGAAGATTTATTCTGATAACCACAGGCTATTGGTTGAATCTTACATGATCATATCTAAATTATTCTAATTAAACTTCTGGGTAGAAGAAAAAGATATAGATATGAACTGTTCATAGTCAGGTGGCTTGGTGGTAACTATTAGGATTACCATTTCTGGGTGGATAAAAGCACCAAATTTACCACAAGGCTCACGAAAGATGTACTCATTAATATTGAAAGAGGGTCATGCAAAATATTTTTGCTTAGTGGCTAAATTTACCAAAGGCCGTCATTTTTAAGAAAAACAGGTTTTTCCAATTACATGAATTTTTTGCTGTTCTTAAATATTTAGTATGTAATTCACCAAAGTCAGATAGATTAATACAGCAAAGGTAATCTCACTACATTTTATTGTTTCGGCTCAAAAAATCAAAATTGTTTCAAATTATGATGAAATAATTGGCTTCAAAGTTGTGCAAATATCAAATTTCTTTGCTCATCATAGAATACAGCAAGTGGTAACAGACAAGCTGGTCAAATTCTTATACCAGGTCTCTCCTAACTATGGCGTGTGTATGTATGTGTTGGGTTTGATGTGACACGTAGAGACGAAATAAAATAGCGCCGCCACCAGAGTTCGGAATGTGCAACAGGATCCTCAGTGATCAAACCGAGTTCCTTCAAACCCTCGACCCAAGCTAGAGTTTTAATTCTAAGCAGAGAGGAGTAGGTATCTCACAAGATGTCAAATAATGCTTATACAATCCAACTGAACTTTACAAGTTGGGTTAGCCAATATATATGAAACCAACCAGGAATTGTGTATGATGAGAGCATACAAGGGTAGTGAGTTAGAGTACATGGGAAGTAGCAATGGGAGTGAATAGGGTGAAATGTGAGATGCATGAATAGTGAATGGCAAGGTAGGTTAATTATAGTTAACTATGGTCGGCATATAACTGGTAGCTGGCATGCTTCTAGTCTAGTCACACTTTATTCTACTACATACTATACTTTGCCCATTGCCACGCCCCAGCACACTTGATGGTGATGACTCCTCTGCAGAGCCCTCACGTGCGCTGGTGGTTTCCCCTGGCTTTTGGGGGAAGGTCTCATGATGCACGGAAATACTCCCGCGGGCATATGGCCCAACCCAACATCACACCAATGACATAGTGGAACTCTTAGCCCCCTGATGTGTTACTCGTTCAAATCAATGTGACTAACCCGTGGAGGAGTTCGGGGGCGGTTTGGTGGGAGAATTGGTAGCTTCAAACTGTGACTAAAGCCTTCTGCTACTTCTAACACACGAGGCAGCTGTCTAACCGCCAAATATTTGAGGCACTGCACGTGCCCTTGTCCCCTGCGCTACTATTTGCTGCATTTACCGCGCTCAACCTGCGTTGCTATATGCTGCCCGTGGCATATGAGGTAGAGGGATTAGGCTTCCCTCGTTAACTGCACTTAATTACATTAACTTTCATTTAATAATCTAATATGTTCCTGAATGTATAGTCATTGTTCTCTGTAGTGTGCATGTGGGGAAAGGTATTTCTCCACATTGGGGATGAGACACACAGGTTAAGCAATCCTACCTAACTTAATGTTTTTTTTCCTTCCTCCCCAACATTACATAACAGGTAAGGTTATGATATTTACCCAGCTAACTAGCACATATCAACATTAATCTCATATCATTAACCTCAATGGAGCTGAATATGAGTAATAGCATCATGTGCCAGAAGGAAATAACTGAGCCTGTAAAGTATCCATTGGGGAGCCATGACCTAAGTGGTAGGACAGATGCCTATGTGTCAATTTTGGCAAATATGCAACAGTTTCAAGATCTGAATGCACTTCCAGTTAAAATTATTTTAGCAGTGATGTAACAAGTTGCTGATTTTTAAGCTAACTCTGCATGTTGGAATAAGTCCTGTCAGAAGAAATTTCAGCAAGCTTGGAAAGGGCAAAAAATAAATAAATAAAGATACCTCCCCTGTCACAGAAAGTGAGAGAGAAAATACACTAAGCGACAGAAAATAGACGTGTCAAACTGCTTGTTCTGTGACGATTGACAAGAGGAAAGTGACCTTTTGATATCAACGTTTGAAGCTGATGCCAACTTTCTTCCAACCATGATCGTGGGGCTGCAGGACATCCAGCTTCTTTCTTGGATTGAATGAGGAGATCTAATTGTAAGGGATGCAAAGTATCATTTGAATTTATTGGTCAATTTGCCATATAGCTATGGAGAACTCAAGTGTGGAACTTGAATAAGAATTTAATGAATCTAGAGTGTTTAACTGTAAAGTTACAATGAACGAGCTTTATATTCTGGAACTTTTCTTTTCAAACTATCTGAGATTCATACACTTTATGTAAAATTGTTTTCAGGATTTGTATTACAAAAACCAACAAAACTATATGCTGAAGAATCAATTATTAGATCACTTTTCAGAGGCACAAAAACAGTATGATGGAAGAAATGTTGTGATTGTTTAAAAAATAAAGGAATGGAAAATATGCTGAGCCTTGAAGGAGCAAGATTACTCAAATATGTTGCTATTTTGGCAAAAGCTGCATGAATAGTTCAAAATGATATTTTTAATCATCATGGGTTTAATTTCGCTGGTTTGTTTCCACCTGAAAGTCAATACGACTATCTTTCTTCAAGCCTGAAGACACTTGTTTCTCTTATTTTCAATGACACTATAGTCTAAAGGATCAGGATAGGCATCATGAATCCCTGCAGGTTAGTCTCACCATTGGCCAGTTAATTCTCTTCAGTGTCATAAAAGGCTTTCTGATTCTGCCACAATAACAAGGCACACTCTGGTATGTGAGCTCACTAGGGTAGCTTTGCAATGATGCAGTCCACTCTCCAGCAAAATGTGCCTTATTGCTTTTGTTCTACTACAAAGCAGCCACCCCTGCTATAGTGGAGAATGGCATGAATGTTCTGAAACAAGCAATTGAGTTTTATTTGCATTTGTGAAGCATATACAGTGGAAATGGCCCAGGACTCATGGTGAGTCAGTATGTTATCATGCTAGAGGGATTACACATTGAAAAGGACCTCTGGAGTACATTAGGTGATATTTCTGGAGCCTTATCAGATATGAATAAGTAAGACTGCACATTCTCCTACTTAACATAGAGTATACATAGCAGGTGAAACCCACCACTACTTAGAGCAAATAACCTTAAAGTAACTCCTATCTAATTGTTTCCTCTGTCATATCTACACTGCTTGATTAACTAAGATTTCCAACTTCTGGTGGTTTGCTCAGCTTATAGCTAATACCATAGGCAGCTATATATATATATCAAGTAATACATACAAATTCACTGATTTGACTGACTATACTACTTTACGTCAAGCAAGCATCTAGATTTCTATGATATATATATACTTGCCAGATATATAGTACTTATTACATCAGTCAGAGTGTGATATGGCGAAATATTTCATGAGCAGGCTAATTTATTTTCACTAGCCCCATAGTAGAGTGAAAATAAAGCCTGAGAGTGAAATATCCTGCCATATCACTCTGACAAGTGTAGTAAGTGGTTTATTCTACCCTAGATATCTTCACTTCTGTAGTTAGTACTAAAGGACCAGTAACTCATAGGTAAAGTAGTAGAGGCACCCACACACACACCCCCTCTGATATTTTAGCAGCTGCTCTAACCAGGTAGATACACTACACCAGAGGAAGGTAGCTGTAAAAACTGTGAAAATGGACAAGTTTGGCTGGTTGCTATAATTACTAGGGTACCCAGCTTGCTCAGTACATGGGTCATGTACCTAAAGATATCATTGTGAAGATATCTAGGATGGAATATATATATATTATATATATATAATATGTATATATATATAGAGCCGGCTAATTTATTTTCAAGAGCCAGAGGCCTGCTCATGAAATATTTTGCAATATTACACTCTGACTAATGTAATATATATATATATATATATACATATATTCCACCCTAGATATCTTGACAATGATATTTTTAGGTACGTGCTGGTGCTGTATTGTGCAAGCTCATCACCCTTGTAGTTGTAGCAACTGGTCAAGTTCAACACTTTCTGGTTTTTACAGTTACCTTCCTGGTGTAAACCCCTGTTAGAGCAGCTGCTAAAATAAGGGCTTGGGGAACCCCTACAGCCAGCTCTATACAGTTTGAGTTAAGCTCCTAGTACAAACTACTATAGTGAAGATATCTAGGTTAGAATAAACAACTTATTACACTCTGTCAGAGTGATGGCTAGATATTTCACTGTCAGGCTTTATTTTCACTTGCCTCTGGCTCCTAAAAATAAATTAGCCTGCTCATGAAATATTTCGCCAACCATATCACACTCTGACTCATGTAATAAGTACTTATATTCAATTTTTAGATCATTACATTCTAAGAATTATTGACAGATAATTACTAATAGCAAGTATGGCAATAAAAAAGCAAAATGTTCATGTGATGTGTAATTTTGGTGCTAATGAAATCAAATGCACTGTAACGCTCTTTCTAAAGAATCTGCGCATGAATTAAGTTCAAGACTCCTCAGTATTTTCAACAGACCCTCCCATGTTGCTGGGTAATCAGATGATCCACGACTGATCCATTCTTGTAGAACATCTTTGCAACACAGCGTAACATCTCCGAGACGACGAGCTAAAATGCCATCCAATCGAGATGTACTTATGTCCACCAAATGTCCAACATCATGCCATCGTGAAATCATCTCATCTCTCAGTCTCAGAGTTTCAGTCTGGCCATCTTTGTTAGTCCAAGTTAACACGATTAAGTCTTTTATTTGTGGAAGACCTAAAACAAATATTTATCATGCAATGATTCAATCAAACATTTAATAGCATTTCCACTTGTATTATTACTTGGTCTCAGATCTGCAGCCATCTTGTCACTTGTATTTGAGCTGGATCCTCTAAAAGATTCGTCACCTATAGTAAGTGTATATAATCATAACATCACTACTTTCACCACTTTAAGAATGCAGGACTCTTTGTTATATAATATGAGGAAATTGTAAAAATATCAACATTACTACCTTCAGACTCAAAAGTCATTACTTAAGTAGAAGATGTGGTCTGTTGAGTTCAGTGTCATTGGTTCATTATATATACAATATTCCCCATTATCTATATTGATTAGTAGACCTCAAAATGTCTAAAGTAAAAGAGGAGTACTAATAGCTACATATTCAAAGATCAAAGTGGTCCTTGCACACTTTCAGCATATTTTACACTATGGCTGTTGGCTATTCAAATCTATCATTTCCCAATTGAATACTGTATTGTTAAAAAAAAAAAGCCTGTGAAAAACAGCATACATCTAATAATATAGTCTCGATTCATGGGGAACAATACTTTAGCATGTATAGCTTTGGGGTGCGGTTTGTTTACACCCAGTTGAGTGTAATTTAACAAGTACCCACAGGTATGTAAATAGAATTGCGCGGGTGAAGCTGTGCAAGTAAAAAAGTAATAGCTTGTAGAAATTAAAGTATCGGCTCTTCCCAAGCTCCTCACCTCTACCGGTTTAGAGACATATGGTGATCTGCTGATGAGTGAAACTAAGTTTTGGGACATATGGTGACGATGCCTTAAAGGAAATGAATAAAGAATGCTGCTGGATGGATGGATGGATGGACGGATGGATTTGCTGCTGGGCTAGCTACAAATAAATAAATTAAAATATATATATTATAAAGGAATGGGATTATTAGTATCACTTCCAACAGTCTCAGAGAATTTCTTTGCTCTATATTATAGCGTTCAGGTTTATTCTTAGGGCTAGCATGTACTTTTCTTGCTGTCTCTATTGTGATGACCAAATCAATGCTGGTATATTCATTTTTTTTAGCAATTTTCTGCAAAAGCCAATTTAGCAGAACTTTTTAAGTTGACCTCACCACCCTGACAGGAAGTAAACAAATCCATTAATTACATTCCCATAGAACCAAACATTGTATAGATGATGACTTTCCTTCACTGCTCGGTCGGTAAAGGGTCTGGTTCATGAGACTACAGCTAATAGTTACTTTAAACATTGAAACAAATAAATCAACAAATGCAATACAACACAGAGTGACATACATTTGACATCCGTTGAAGATGTCTTATTGTGAGATGGAGTTTCTTCACTACTGGTGCCAACTTGGTCTGAGTCTACTATTTATAGTAATGAAAAAGTTATCGAAGTCCTTCATAGTAATGCTAACCAACTTACTTGGTACTTTGGAAATATTTGCCTCCGCTAGTGAAGATTTTGAACGAGTAGAGGATTCTAAAGAACACAGAATACAATTATAATCATAAAGTATTAAATTTATTTAAACACTACCTACCTCCATTAAACCACAACATTCCAGGTTCTGAGGGAGCTATTCGTATATTGTGAGTACTGCAGTGCATAGCCCACGTTGTCATTTCTAATTGAACTTCATGTAGTTTACAACAATTCTCAAGGTGACATTTCAGACTGAAATAAGGCTCCACTTTGCCATAGTCATAGTGCAACTTATTTAGAGATAATTGAAGACATGTATCGAATGTTTGCCGAAGTTTACTACAAACTTCACTCGGTGAAGTTTTTCTTGGAAGAGCTAACACATTTGGAGGGTAATTCTGAAGAACAGAACTGACTTCAAGATGAGCGAGATGACTTCTGAGGCAAATTTGGTCCACATCAACTGAAGATTTCACCCGCAAAGACACTTGATCTTGGTAAATTTGGTTTTCTATCAAATCAAATGTAAGATTCTGATCTCCTTTAGGATTCAATAAGTAAGAAATGAGCATACCAAACAATCCTTGAGGACAGTGACCAAGTTTGAAAGTGATAGCAAGTGGAGCAATAACAGTATTGGTTCGTTCTGATGGAGACTTTTCGACATGATTCAGAACTGAAGGAATGAAATATTTGAGCACTCCCTTCTTGTCGGTAATAGAAACAGCTACACGAAGGTGAAGAAGAAACTTGAGAAACTGGTCTGGTGTGATTTTGTCCTTCTCACTCAAAAGATTTTTAAAAACAGAAGCCTCTAAAATTCCTCTCTTGCAGAAACTGTCTTGCTGACTCTTTGGGATAGATCCAGATGACAAGAAAGTTTTCAGTATAAGTTCAGTGACTTTGTTAAAGAGAATTTGAGGCTCTTTAATAATGACATCTGATAGACCTTCAATGTCATAGTGCTGGATAATACCTACTCTGAAATGAAGGAAATGAAGAAGTGACCCCATCTCTTCTTCCTCAATATAAAACTTGGTTGCTAATTTCTTGCAACAATCCATCGATAAGACAGTCTCGTGAATACTGTGTAATTCCAGACAGAAGAGAAGGTAACTCACTGGATATTCAATCAAAAACTCATCTCTATCATGAATGAATTTGTTGATATCAGAGCGAAGCTTCTGAAACTGCTGGTCTTCACTGCTGGTATTGTCTACCTTATACATGACGGTGTCCAAAGGACCATTAGAATAACGAACTAAGTGGAAGAAATTTCTCTCACAAATCATTTCGTGAAGCATTAGATTGATGCTGTCAAGAACTGATTGAGCTTCTGAAGTGATTCTGTCAATATGTGTACCTACTATAAAGACAATAGGCTCGTGACACACTGAGGAAACCTTCTCAAGCACACCTTCTTCAGTAGTCTGTATGGCAGAAACACTGGTAAGGAATTGAATGAGAGCATCCATTGTAGAAATAGAGGATTGATACTGGTTGATAATTTCTCCATTGGCTGATCTGTACTGAATGATGTTTTTTGTATAAATGTCAATGTCAGTTCTCATGACAAAGATAAAAATAGAAGGACCAAAAATCAGAAGGGAAAGGCTCTCTTGAAATTCCACCTGTCCGCCTGTATCTCTGATGTAAAGAGAATTTTTGGTTTGTAAATCTACAATATTTTTGATCTGGTGTCTTTCAAGGACTTGTTTTACATGGTGCTCGATGTCAGACCCTGGCTGGTCTAGCTTGGATGCACTTGCTCTGTGATGTTGAAGATGAAGTCGTGGACTACCGCTGCTTCTCTGTGGAATGAGCACCTTGCAACTGTCTAACTGAGAAACCACAGACTCATCAAAGTCAGTGACTTTCCATGTGTTGTCTTCACAGGTGTAAGCTGAAGTATGTGTGGAGGAGGGGCCTATTTGAACTATGACTATTTTCTCACACATGCCAGTAGAGGAATAGTCCACACGAAGTGGCTTGTTCAGGAGACGCTCCAACAATGATGTCTTGCCAGATCCAGGGAGCCCTTTCAGTAGAATATTGGCTATCTTTCTTCTGATGCTTTGTTTATTAAATATAGCTGATGTCACCTCATCAGTGAACTTGTACTTCTCAGGAATCACTTTACCTAATAAAACATGAAACAAATATCTAGATCTTAATCTAAATGGATTTACAATATTTAATTATAAGACATACTTAATTAAAAAAACATATTTGGAGATATAATAGCATGAAAAACTGTTAAACTTGGGGTTAACAGCACAAGTGGTGCAAGACAAGGTGAAGCCAAGTGAAAATTCTCGCTGCAAAAGCGCTATTAATTCGTTTTCATGTGATCTACTATAGCCAAAAATAATTATATATTATAAACCCTACGCGTACATGCACGAGAGGGCACCTGTCTGTTTGTTCATCTATCATGCTATGAGTTTGGATATTACTGACAATAAAGAGTTAATTTCAGAGCTTGAAATATCTTCGGGTCATGGACGACATCTGGTTAATTTTGTCAAATGATCTGACGCAGTACAGGTAAGCCAAGTAGCTATGTCAGGGCCCAGTTGCTCTCAGCTATCCAGTGCTTGACCACAGCCACTGTCAGTGCTCTTCTTTATGTTGGATTGGTTGACCTTTCCGCTTCTGAACTGAAGCTAGAACTATTGCCAATGCTAGGCTGCCACTCGGGATTAAATCTCCCAGCCATAAAAATTTAGTAGAATTGTTGAAGTGTTCAGTGTGTATAAAGTTTCAAAAACAAGCTTTGCTGCATGAGAAACTTCAATCCTGGTTTTTATTAATGGTTCAAGAAATGTAGCGCTTCAAGCTACAAGGATCACACGGCCAGTGACATGCACGATGTTGCTATTGAAAAAGAATCTTCATCGTCAGTCTTGGACTTGCTCTGAACATCAAAACTTTTCATGCCCTTTGATTCTAGAACAGATGCTGTAACACAACTATATCAGTTGGGTCTTAGTGTGAGCTACAATAGAATCCTTCACCTTGAGAACCAACTGCAACATATGTGACGTCACTAAAGAAATAGTCTCAGTTTGCCCTATTCACTTTGTCATGGACTCTTAACCATTGGTGCTCTGGACCTGGATCACAATCCTTCCAATACTACAGCACAGGACTCCTTTTATGGCACAGGCATTAACTTACACTCAAACCTCTCTTATCCGGACAGTCTGGGACCAAGGGGTGTTCGTAACTAAGAAATGTCCGTAACTCAGAAATACTTAATTTATTCGGTGATGAACCGTGTATACAATTAATTATTTGATAATTGAATTAGTATATTACTTAAAATTAACAAAAACACCTGTAAATACATGAATCAATTAATGAAGTGATTTTAGTTTGCTTCATAGATTTCAAGCAACGCTGAGCTGCATCGTCTCTCCAACTTTTTACCAGCATAAGATGTGCAGGGTGTGTGTTGCCTTTGGACTCCAACCACTCCAAAGCAGTATCGAAAGCAGCACAAGCTGCGGTGAAGTAACTGCATTTGAAAAAGCTTCATCTTCATTTTCGGACTCAGATTCTTCTCTCTCTTGCAACACATCTTCTACAATTTCTTCATCGTTCATGTCCAAATATCATTCACTGTAGATTTTGGAACACCAAACTGTCCAGACACTGCCTCACTGACTTCCCTTTCTTAACTTCTGATATTATCTCCAGCTTTCTTTCTAGAGTTAAAACACTACGCTTGTGTTTAGTTACCGCGACCTTGCCTCCACCACTGCTGGTCATTGAGTTCTTAGAAGAACTAGCAGCCCCACTGCCTTTCAAAGAGTTTCGAGAAGAACTAGCAGCGACGCCGCTGGTCAACGAGTTCTGAGAAGAACTAGCGGTAGACACACTAACTGCCTGTTGATTTCCCTGCTCCATCTCCGCACACAACGCTACGATCGAATACACTCAAAGTGCCACGCGCGAAATATTTTCCCGATTTTATTCCTTTAATTTGGTAGCATTTAGACTACACTGACGATCTGTACGCAGTCAATAATTTTAGTTTGTGTCCGGTAGACAGAGGTGTCCGTAACTTAGACGAACAGATAAGAGAGGTTCGAGTGTATTTCAATTCCCCACTGAGTCCAATAAAAGATGTCCGCAAGATATTGCTACACTTCTCTCAACTAACTCAACAAAGAGAGTATTGTTGTCCCCAAATTTCAGATCATGTCAGCTCAATTTCTGGACACCTAGAAGAAGCAAAGATTAAGGAGAAACCTTGGTTGGAGCATGGAATAAGATTGCTGTTAAAAGATGAGCTGGAGAATGAGATGCAGTGACTTGGGCATCCTACCATGCCACTAATTAAATCCTGTCTGAATTTCAAGACCATGGTCACTGGGTTGTTACTAAGACTACAAATCACCTGTCAGCAATGCCTACTGATCAGGCCCATGAACAAAACAATATGATGGTAAATAGTTGCAGTGGGTTGTAGGATTGACTGAAAACCCTGCAGCCTTTAGAAAGTGAATGATTACTGGACCTGAGGGGGCACGACGAGGAAATAATTTTGACTCAGTATAACCCAAATATAGCTGAGAAGCATTATCATCATGAAGAAATTTTTCTGCACAAAAATTTTTCAAGCAGCAATTTCTCTCCCTTGTGCAAATGTTTCATATGGGGAATCAATTTCTTGAAACATCTCCTGAGACCTGTTGAACCTGAACTTGCAAACTGTAATGGATGAGTCTGTCAGTGAAACAGTGTGATCTGTTGAAACTCTGAGCAAAGACCAGTACACAAAATACCAGAAAGCAGTGATATTGGATGGTACTAGTTCCATTCATGATCCAACGAAGAGAAATGCTCTTTCTCTTTTCAGACGTACAGCTCTGAAGACTAAGAAGTGTACCAGTGCTGCTCTGGTACACCTATAACTTCCTGTCAACACTGTATCTACATTAGATGAGTATGCCAGCATGATCTTTGTGCCCATATAACTGTGCAGTTACAACAATCTACCCGGGTAGACTTAGTGTGGGACTCTTACAGACAACAGCATCAAAGCATCTACAAGACAAAACTGAGGCAAAGGAATGAGATTTCTTACAGAATGATATCAATACACAAAAATTGTTTCAGTTCCTCTCTCAGAATATCATGTCTGCCAATTATCTGATGGCAAAGATTCATGTGATAGAGTCACTGATGGTTGGCTGCAGTACATATTTGATCCAAACTGTGGATACAGATATTGTTGTCATCCTTGTTGGCAAATTCTATTATTTACTTACATTAAATACTTCTGTGAATATTTGGGTGGCCTTTAAAACAGGGAAGAACTATAAATATTTGAGTATCAACTTCACACTATATGGAGCACTAGTGAATAAGTGAACAGAACAGGCCATCTCCAGAATCTTCAGGATGGAAGCTTGATGAGAGCACATGCATGTAGCACATGGGTACCTGTCTGAACTACACACTGTAGAAACAGAAGTTTTCATAGCACATCATATACGGTGTGCTGATGGAGTCGCAATATGCACACCATTTTTGTAGTGCATAGCACACCAAATCTGGTGAGCTTAACACACTAAAATATGTGTGGATAGCACTCTTTTAGGTGTGTTCTGCACACTTCTGATTTGAGCACACCATTACGATATTCTTTTTAATTTTTTCACCAACATATTATTAACTTATTGATACAATATGACCCAAAATCCAGAAGAATGTTCTGAAGACCTTCACTGACCTTCTGGCTGCTATTCTTTCTTTATTTGACCAGTGATACTTGGAAGGAAAATAGCATCTTCTTATGTAGCAATGACTTTGTTAGATTTCATGTGGGTAAACCATGAATATAATTAAAACGTGCAGAAGCTAATGGAAAGACCTTAGTATGTGCAGTTAATATATATAATATATATGAATATATAATATGTAATATATTCCAAATGTTCTTTATAACACTGTTTAGATTGTGTGACCTTGACAATTGTTCTATAATTAATAAAATTTTTGAGGATATGAAGAAGCCAAATATATTTCTAACCTTGATCTGTTCAAGTGAAGTCAAGCTTTCTTCTAAAGAGCAACATGCTTACTGAGTTCAAAAACAAAGTCAGTTGAGGAGTGCAAAACACATTTGGTATTTAACACACCAAAATAAAGGAGTGCTTAACACACTTGGTGTCATAAAAAAGTGTGCAAGACACACTTTATGTTATGCACACCTAAGTTGTGCTGAGTGTTTAGTGTGCTATGCACACTTCCATTTTTACAGTGCACTACCCATAGCTAGCATTGCCTGATGGAGCTTATCAAGTGTGGTTGCAAGAGCACAAATGGTTGTGGTGCCAGATGTGGCTGCAAGAAAGCAAACTGGGATTGTACAGATCTTTGTAGCTGTCCGGGCGTCACCCGGAGGAAGATAACCCATAATGGACTCTTGTACATGGTTCTATGGGCTCAATGCCCAACTTGTCATCACCTTAGCTGACAATTAATTATAACTGTATCATATGTCAACATAATCATATTCATGCCTTTTCCTACCCACTGACTTTTACATCATCCCTTTCCCTTATAACTGTAACCATTTATTGCTCAATATTCTTCTCCTAACAAAGTTAAACTCGGTGTCGCGGGAGCTTCTGTCGGTCTGCGCCGTGGGCTGGGTAATTAGCTTAAAGTGAGAGGAATCTGGTCCTTCGGCCCCAGATCTTGACTTATCTGTCTTTGCCTTAACCTCTATCTAGCCGAAGGGCTGTGGCGAGCTTCTGTTACGCGGAGCTCGTACAGTAGCTACAACTGCATGAAGTAAACTTGTTTGACACTCTTAATATCCCCGTATTGATACTACGCTTTGATATTGATGTGTACCAGCTGAAAATTTCAATTTTATGAATTTCATCCTTAAAAGTATTTGCTTTGACATTTAAAAGAATTATGGGTGCGAAAAATTTGGAACCTATCAAAAAATCTTTAGTTAGATATAACAAATCACCAAAAAAAATGTCATGCTTTTGTCCAGTCACTTGGCCATTTAGTCGCAGGCTAGGTGGGGTTAATCCAAGTTGGAAGTTCCGGCGTGGGGTAAAGGGTGCACAGCGCGCATGCAGGCGTGTTGGGCGGGTAAGTAGTGAGAGCACATGGTCAGTGGTTCATTCAGTCAATTGAGAAACACAACGCAAGACTGAGTTACAAAGCTCTGTGTGTTTCGGGACAGACTGAAGCCTACTTCACGAGTACGAGTGAATAAGGCCGATAAGGGCACCTCCACCGACGGAGCTCCTGCGGGACCGACCCTGGAGATGGTCACCTGTATACAGAAAGTGATGGAGGAGACAGTCAGACGACTCGTGGTTCGGCCTATTGATGGCTCCGGAGAGGGTTCGTCCACGGACGGCGCCGCTGGAATTACTCCAGCTTCGGCCTCTGGTAAGCCACGTCAGTTGGGTTGGTTGGGGGAGGGCAGTAACGATGCGACCTTTTAGTTGGTTAGAGGGCTGCATGATTCCTTCCTTGCCTAGGTCCTCCAGGGCTGGAGGCTGTAGAGTACTTGGGATGGTGGTAATGGTACCGGTTGGCCTAGCCTCAGGCAGGAGAGTAGATAAGCATAGGCTGTTGTGAGTGCTTGTGGTGGTGAGAAGGGCAACCTTCATCGGGTACACTAGTATTGTGGTGGGCCTGGTGTGCACAGGTCCCACTCTTAGTGGGTAAGTGACCAGTGGTGCGACCCTGGATTGGGAAAAAAAATTCTTTCTTTGAACTGTATTGATGTGTGTGGATTCTGTGGTGAGACCCAGGCGCGGTACTGGCAGCGTGACCCCGGTACAATATGTGTGTGAGTGAGAGATGTCCCCTGTGGGGTGACTCATGGACTTGTGAGCCTGTGGCGAGACCCTGGCACGGTGTGCTCCTCCTGTGTGTTATGTTCCCTGTGGTGCCACCCAGGGTCGTGCGGGCCAGTTTCTTCCCTGCTACCGTGGTGTGGGCGCATTGGTTTGGCAGCCAATAGCGAGACCGCGGCTGTGGGTTTTTTTGAGTATTGCACTCCTGTGGTGTGACCCATGGTGGGCGTGGTTAGTGGACACTGTGTGTGCCTTATATTTGTGGTGTTTTGGATACATGCATGTGTCGCCGAAACTGTGTTGGTGTCATGTAGGTCTAGGCACAGTTGATGCTGGCCGAATGCGTGATCTCGGTCTCCCAGTGTTTTTATGACCATGGGTCTCCATCAGCGGCTCCCGTGAAGGGACCCAAGGGTGTTGGAGCAGGCCGGGAGTCTGCCAGTTCCAAGAAGGGCAATGTGACTGTGCAGAAGTTCCAGCTGGGGCCCACCCTAACAGTGGTACTGGCATGCATTGTGCGACATGTGTTGAGGGGTGATTATGTGGACATGGTCGAATTGTCAGAGGACAACTTGGAGTTAGAGCTCCGTCGGTCAACTGAGGGTGAGGAGGGGAAGCCAACGAGCAAGTTAAAACCTGTGGCAGACCCGCTGACCTGGGTGTGGTTCTTCTGCATATATGCCGGAATTGTTGTCAGTGCTCATCCCGACAAGGCTCGGGATTTGCTGGCCTATCTGGCTACCCTGCTGGAGGGTGCTGAGAAAGGCGATTGGTGGAGAGCTTATGACAGTCAGTTTTGTCAGCAAATTCCAGCTCTTGAGACAGTGGAGTTTGGAAAGCTAGACCAAGCACTCTTCATTCGTTCCATCTTTGCAACTGGTGTTGCTGGCAGTGGTCAGCGTAGAGGCCCTTCTGTTCAGGCAGAGGGCAGGAGTGTCCCATCAGCAAAGAGGCGCAGGGTGGCGCAGTGTTTCTCTTGGAACGACGGGAAGACTTGTGCTTCTACTCCTTGTCGATTCTCACACGTGTGTTCTAAGTGCGGTGGGGATCATCACAAGTCTGCATGCCCTCCCCCGGCGGAGAGCTCTTCTGGTCCGGCCAGCAGCGTCTGACCAATGATTATTTGAGACTGTAGAGCCGTTGTATGTTCATGACTCTTGTGTGCGTTTTCATTCGCTATTTGATCAATGTCTATTCCAATGTGTTGATTGTTGTCATTGTCATTACGACTATTTGATTGGAATTCCTTTGTTGAGAGAAAACTTGAATCCGGGTACACTGCTGTGTTTGTGTGATTAGGAGTGTTTGCGGGGGAGTACTCGCATGTGGCTGACTTGCTCATTTTGGCTGGGCGGAAGCCGTTAGACAACACTCATTTCCGTCTGTTTCTGAGAGAGTGTAGCTCTATCAGGACCCCAATGTGTGCAGAGGTGTGGACGAGCCACCTGCAGGACCACCCCGACAGAGCTTATTGTGGGTTCTTGAGGGATGGTCTTCGTGCAGGATTCCTGATTGGGTTCCGGTATGGTGGGGCCGTTTGCAAGGGAGTGACTTCAAACATGCTCACAACCTGTGATCACCCTGAGGTGGTGAGCGAGTTCCTAGAGAGACTGAACGGAGAGAAGGCAGAGTAATCGGCCCAATTGAGAGCGAATATCTGCCTTTGGTGCAGATCAACAGGTTGGGGTTGGTGCCTAATAATCATCAGCCAGGCCGTTGGAGGGTTATAGTTGATTTGTCCTCCCCAAAGGGGGCCAGTGTGAACGATGGCATAGAGCGTGAAGTGTGTTCTGTGAGCTATATGTCAGTGGATGCAGCTTGCAAGAGGGTAGTTGCCACTGGTCGTGGCTGTCTGCTGGCCAAGTTAGATGTGGAAGGTGCCTTTAGAACAGTGCCAGTTCATCCCGATGACAGGTGGTTGTTGGGCATGAAGTGAGAGGGCAAAGTCTACGTAGACAAAGTGTTGTCCTTTGGCTTGAGGCCTGCTCCCAAGCTATACAATGCAGTTGTGGATGCTTTGTTGTGGATTCTTGTCCACCATGACGGAATCAATGGGTTACACTACCTGGATGATTTCTTGCTAGTGGGCGAGCCAGATTCACCACAATGTGAGTTGTTCTACAGCGGGCGCTTGCCCGGTGCAGGGTGCCCATGGCCCCAAAAAAGACTGAGGGCCTGACTACCAAGCTGGTTTTCTTGGGCATAAAGATTGACACTGTGGCTATGACACTGCGGCTGCCAGTGGTTAAGTTGGAGAGACTTTAGAGAGAGATCCAGAAGTGGAGTACTCTGAAGTTTGGCACCAAGAGGGACCTGTTGTCACTGATTGGTCAGCTGCAGCATGCTTGCTGCGTGGTCAAGCCTGGCCGCTCTTTCTTGAGGCGAATGATTGAGCTGTCAAAGTCAGTTCGGGAACTGCATCACATAGTCCGTCGAATGCTGGCTTTCATTCGGACTTGAAGTGGTGGGCTTGTTTCTTGCCCATATGGAACAGCAGTTGCCCAGTGTCTAGTATCTCATTGAGCAAGCCAAGTGTGGAGTTGACCTCAGATGCTTCTGGTTCCTGGGGTTGTGGTGCCTATACTTCACAGGGCTACTTGTTCCAGCTGCCGCTTCCAGAAAGCTGGTCTGACATCCATATTACTGTCAAGAAGTTACTGCTTTATTTTTCTGGGTGTGGCTGTGTGGGGCGAGTGGTGGCAGGGTACGAGCGTCTCTTGTAGATGTGACAATGCGGCAGTGGTCGCAATAGTCAATTCTGGCAGGAGCAAGATGGACAAGGCTATGCACCTGATAAGGTGTTTGTCCTTCTTCTTGGCCTGGTGGGGAGTGTCCTTGAAGTGCAGGCACATTCCCGGGGTTCAGAATGGGGCAGCTGATGCATTATCCAGAAATGCTTTGCCTTCCTTCCAGCGCTTGGTTCCAGAGGTAAACGAGTTGCCCAGTCCTTCCAGACAGCCTGTTAGAGTGCCTTGTGCACGGGACACCAGACTGGACCAGGGTGGACTGGATCAGCATGTTCAGACGTTCTTTATGAGAGGACTGGCAGATAGCACTCACAGAATCTATCGCACCGGTCAGAATAGGTATTTGGATTTTTGCAGCAAGGCTGGGCTCCACGGAGTCACAGCCTCCGAGAGTGTCGTGTGCAAGTTTGTGGCACAGCTTGCTACCGAGGGCCTCAAGCATCGTACAATCAAGTCATACATGGCTGGAGTAAGGCACTTGCATATTGGCGAAGGCCTGGGTGATCCACTCTTTCCTTCGTGGTCTAAGCTCCACTACGTGCTGAGGGGAGTGAAGAGGTCGCAGGGTGACTGTGTCAAGAGAGTGAGGCTCCCTATTATACCTCCAATTAAGGCAGTTTGGAATGGTCAGGCAGAGGACAGCGACATTATCATGCTGTGGGCAGCATGCTGTTTAGCCTTCTTCGGCTTTCTACACGCAGGGGAGTTCACGGTCCCCTATGACTCCTCCTTTGATCATTCGGTGCACCTTTGCTGGGGCGACTTGGCTGTGGACAACTCTGTGAACCCTGCTGTTTTGAGTTTTACTCTGAAGGCGTCCAAGACAGATCCCTTCAGGAAAGGAATCACATTGTACATTGGACGCGCGGCTTCTGACTTGTGTCCAGTCAGCAGTGTTTTTAGGTTATTTGAGATTTAACCCTCTCACCGGCAGATAAAATTCAGTTATTTATTTTTTCTACATGAATAATGTTTAAAAATAAATATAAAATCAGGAGTTCAAAAAAGTACCTAGCAACCATATATCACGTGAAAGTACATGTATTGTTCAACATTTTTGGTCAAATTTGGTTGCTTAGCAACTAACCACAAATTGGTTTTGGGACCACAATGTAACTATATCATCATAACAAAGTGATCAGTACGCTTCCAGTGCAATATTAGCAATTGTTTGTGCGTGATTAGATATTTTTTACTGTTATAATAGACAGTTATCTCAGCCAGCAATGCTGTTGCTCACTGATGACACCAGAGGAGGCGTGACTGTTTGCTGGGCAATAGCTGGGCAGAAGAACATCAAGAATACAAGAATATTTTACTAACAATTCCAGTCCTCTGCACACACTCACTCCTCTCTCTAGCCACATTCTTACTCATACTCTTCCTTTTTCATCCATTCAATACTTTTGTCAACCTTTCTTCATGCTTTCAGCATAATCAGTATTACCATCATCTCAATATTCAGACCTTGCAGAAGTAGAGACATCATCCTTTGAATGAATAGGAAGTCCAAAGTAATTCAGAGAGCAAAGGTGGCTAAGTCAAATCATTACTCATTGCTGGGAGTTTGTAAGAAAAGAGTTTACAGCTGTGACCAAATTAGCGCCATATTCCCGGGAAAGCTTTTGGGCATAATACAACTTACCGCCATGTTCCCGGGAAAACTATTTCTTACTTTTCCCCCTCCAATACTGCGTAAATAGCTGCTTTTCTTACCTGGAATATCAAGTTCCATATCCTCTTTGACATTGCTGCTGGTATGTTCGCTACCTACAGTGCTCTAGTAGCTCTCAAGTTGAAAACTAGTAGTTTCCTCAACCGGTAATGAAATGAAAGCTTTAGCAAGCAAGTCCAACTCTCTATTCTCGACAGTAGTACCTCTGCGGTAGCTATATAGCTCCTGTACCCCTTCCCTCTCACGTTCGCAGTCGAAAACGTCGTCGCAGACAAGATCCACCGCCTCAGTTGCAGACAAATTTATCGCCATTTTTCGAACTAACGTTAAGTTTATTTTTAGCCCGACTACCTTAGTTACGTAGTAGCTATTTCTATTCTAAAAATACATGCAATAGAACAACACATTAGCCGTGCTCTGGACGCTGCAGCTAAGCTTTAGCGTCTATCGTTTAGGGGGAAAATATTTTTTCCCGCATTACGTCATCCTTGAGCGCCTATAGGCGCTTGTGCCGGTGAAAGGGTTAAGATTTAAGTCAACATTTTAACATTCTATCACTTTGGTACTTATAATTTAGCCTGAAAGGGTTCATAAAAAACATATTTAGATGTCCCCTTACCATCTGAATGAATTCCGTGAATGCCATCTTTATCTCCTTCTGAAGTAGATATGGAAACTGGAGTAGGAGAAGGACGAGCTGGTGAAGGAGAAGTTTGTGAAGAAATAGACTCAGGTTCTTCAGTTATATTATTAGTTTTAATTTGCTCCTCATTTCCATCTGTGAATATTCTGAGTTCATATGCATCTTGAATTCCTTCAGGAATTTCTTTAGTCAGAAATGTCTGATTAGATCTGTAAGGATTTCTTAACTCATCTGTGACAAAATCAGCAAACATCCACCACTTATCTGATGGTTCTTTTGCTACAAACATAAAAAAATACAGCAATGACAATAATAATAATTTATAAATGACTCCATCCACAGCAAAGACTCCATCCACAGCAAAGACTCATCCACAGTAAAGACACCATTCACAGCAAAGACACAATCCACAGTAAAGACACCATCCACAGCAAAGACAACATCCGGATGGTGTCTTTGCTGTGGATGGTGTCTTTGCTGTGGATAGTGTCTTTGTTGTGGATGGTGTCTTTGCTGTGGATGTTGTCTTTGCTGTGGATGGTGTCTTTGCTGTGGATGTTGTCTTTGCTGTGGATGTTGTCTTTGCTGTGGATGGTGTCTTTGCTGTGGATGTTGTCTTTGCTGTGGATGGTGTCTTTGCTGTGGATGGTGTCTTTACTGTGGATGGTGTCTTTGCTGTGGATGGAGTCTTTGCTGTGAATGGTGTCTTTACTGTGGATGGAGTCTTTGCTGTAGATGGAATCTTTGCTGTGGATGGAGTCATTTCTAAATTATTATTATTGTCATTGCTGTATTGTTTTATCTTTGCAGCAAAGACGCCATCCACAGCAAAGACACCATCCACAGCAAAGACAACATCCAGTTTGATTTTCTTATCTAATGATAATCAACAACAACAACAACTCACTGAGTATGAGTAGAGTAGTATCTGTATGTTCTCCAAACACGAGTATTTCTACTGAAGTAGGAGTAGATGACAACACAGTTGCACTATGACCCCGTCGCTTCACATAATACTTATAACCTGGCAACTATGACACATAAAATACATTCATTATAACTACTGGCAGAATATCTATGAAATACAATAAGGACAGGAAAAATAGTATAGCTCCACCCCTTACTAGCCAGAAACATTCACCGATATGCATTTTCAATGTGAAACTTCACTTCTTTCAATTCTGTTAACTTCCCTGAGCATATATCAAACTACACCGCTGGCTGCAAGAAAATATTTGCTCACGTGATTATGACGTGATGCTAGGGGGCGTTGCCCATAAAAGCTGGCACTGTACTGCGGAACTAAAAGCTTCGCGCTTTCTCAATGGTAAGCCCGAAATTAAAAAAGTATCACAATAAAAGGTACTAAATCTTTGTCCTGAGTAAGTTCACACCTAAATCAACTGTTAATTGTCAGTATTCTCCAAAACCAGAGCATGACAGACAGGATGACTATGATAACCCTCTCGCACATGCGCACTGAGGGTTAATAACAACTACTACATACCAAGTCAGTATCTCATATCTAATAAATACTAACACAATATAACAACTACTACATACCAAGTCAGTATCTCATATCTAATAAATACTAACACAATATAACAACTACTACATACCAAGTCAGTATCTCATATCTAATAAATACTAACACAATATAACAACTACATACCAAGTCAGTATCTCATATCTAATAAATACTAACACAATATAACAACTACTACATACCAAGTCAGTATCTCATATCTAATAAATACTAACACAATATAACAACTACTACATACCAAGTCAGTATCTGATATCTCCTTCAACTCTCTTGTGGACACATCAAATAAACACACTGTACTTTGTCCAATCATCAGAAGTTGGGCGTGGCTGCTATTATACTCTATACATGTAGCAGTAGGATAGAAACCCAAGTGAGGTCCATCTGAATGTAGTCTAGTCCAGTGCTAAATAGAAACAATATAAATAATACTATCATTTGTTGTGTCTGATATTTCATACACTTACCATTGTGGACAAGTCCAACATATGTATGTCCCTGTCATTTATGGGCCTGCCAATTAGCTCATGTATGTCATTTAAGTACCTGTTATAATATCCTCCACATCTTATGACTTGATGAGGACTCACTTTAGTGAAGGCAAAGCCTGCATCACCATCAGGTACATCTCCAGTGACTGGAGGAGAAGACCAAGTCCCTAACAATACATACAGTCATTAGTAACTTAGCACACTGAAATTGTTTAATTAAAGTAATAAAAATACAAACAGGAAATTCGAATAGCATTATTAAAAAAATGTAAACAAACACACTGGCAATAACAAATACACATATATGACAATTCAAACAAACAAAATACACTAATTACTTCTACACAATTACATATGATATGGTAAGGATCATCAAGTGCCTACACTATATTGAGTATAATATGCTATAGGGGCTAGGGCTAGGGCTAGGGCTAGGGGCTAGGGCTACTAGTATGTCCAAGTTGTTTTGGCCGCAAGAAAAACTTGAATAACTTTAGAACGGAAGCAGCTACGCATCCGGGGTTTGCACCATTGGAAAGCTCGCATCATTTGAAAGCTCGCACCGAAGCGGTTAAAATATTCCCTCAGTATACTCCAAAACCGGAGAGAAAGTGCTATTCCAAAACTCAATACAAAAGTCTATGGGGATAGAAAAAACCACAGTTTTCCCGCTCAAAACGCGCCCGCTTTTAGTCACGCGGTACGGCTCAATTGATCACGTGGACTGTCTTCATTAAGAATTTTGTAAACAATGAGCAGCTTCTTCTCTGATTGCTGCGTTTCTAGCTTTATATTGCGGTTAGCTTAGGTTGTAAGTGTGGAAACAGGATAGATGGAGTGTTCTGTTGTCGCAGAGGGTACAGGACCACCTGATAGGATGTAGGTAAGATTATTTGTCTACCTGTTCAATACCAAATGATATTTCAGAGTGATATAGCTATCATTTAGCAAGCAACTTGTAATACAGCCACACTTAAGCTGTTTGCCATTAAATTGTGTGCTTGTCAAAGCCGTGTTTATGCCAATTCCTTTTCTTCACTACTAGATGCCGTTTATTGTTAGGATTAGGACCAACTCGGGCAGCACTCCACCTTCAACTCGAATCACAACTATTTTGTATAATATGTGTACTACTTAAATTCTATCATTTCATCAATTTCCATATGCTGTACATTATCTGTGCGTAAGAATCATAAATATAATTGAAAACAGACGAGATGAGCTGTACAGTGCCCGAATAAAAATAAATAAATAAATGAAACAATTGATAATTTTATTTAACAAGAAAATCTATTAACTTTAGCTACAAGTTAACAGTGCTGTACTGCAGTGTTGTTTTGGTTTAGAGATTCCAGACTTTCTTAGTTTTAGTTATTGATACTAAAAAATATCTTGAATGCTTAGTTTTAGTTTTTTCCCCAAATTCTCCCTGAAGATTTAGTTAGTTTTTAGTTTTTCTTCAATACCATGTAGAAGATTTAGTTAGTTATACTATCAATTGTCTTAGTTTTAGTTAATTTATGTTGCCTCTCAAATTCTGCAATAATGAGACTCCTTAAGGGTGCAGTACCACCCGGAGATTCAGTAGAATACCACAAAACCCGCCTGTAACTCGATCCAATTTACTCTCCACGAACTGACTATTGTAGGCGACTCGGCGCACAATTTGAACACGTACCAATTAACTGTACCAAACAATTTACCACAAAGAGCTTCCACCTCAAAGGACTACCAGTACTGTAGGGCAGAAGCAGCAGTGTAGATAATTAATATTTGTTCACTTTCTAAAAAATATTACTAAACAATATTATAAAATCATAACTCCATAGTAGCAGGGCCATAATCAAATAAAATATGAAATGAACAAAATCAAAGGTTCTGAAGTATGCAATACTATCAAGTGGATCCGAGGAGCTGTGCCTTCTCATTGACCTCTCTACTGGAGTGCCATGTCCTCTCTTCTAAATAACCAGGATGTAGTATTCTTCCCTTCAAGAGGCATGACTTCTTAGGAGAGCCGAAGGTCTACTATTCTCTACTCTGGAGAACAAGGAAGCCATGTCTTCTGCTCTTTTGTTGTGAACCTGCCAGTTGTACCCTAGAACCAAGGAGTTGTGCCTTCTCATAATGGGAGCTCATCTATTTCTATGAAGAGCATGCCAGCACCTTTCTCTCCTGTTGAGGTAGATTAGACATAGTACTATGATCTAAAATTTGATTCAGGTCTTATTATTTTAAATAAATCAATAAAATAATAATTGATAATAAACAGCCTAATTGATAAATATTTATTATTGTAGAAAGAAAATAACATTAGTAAATAAAAGTAATAATTAACATTGTTCTTTTAATGGTGTGCAAATATCGTATATAGCTATATTCATTATTCATCAGTCACAACAGTAACAGGGATAGAAAAAAAATAGCTCCTGAGAAGTTGAAGTTAACACACTGAAACTGCTTCTAACTTCTACCCGCTACACCAACCTTCTATCAAGCTCTCCAAAGACACCAAAGCAGATTCTTCCTTCAAGTCGCAGCTGTGAGCCGTGATATATCTATTCTAAACGAGTGACTCCAGGCGCCATTAATACGCCGTCGCTTCATCGTCTAGGACCCTTCAGTACATTCCAGAAGTCTTGTACTCTTCCCCGCGGGCCTCACTCGCACAGTAACTCTTCTTAGAGCCGCCACCACCCGGAATTTTGCCCACAATAAATTGCGCGCTCAGAGTTGGGGGGCGGAGTTGAAGAATCAAATGAATACGAATCAATAGTTAGCTTTGGTACCTAAAAATCGATATTCAGAAGTACTGGATGGCCAGAATGAACTCATATTTTGTACACGGGGTACAAGCCACATTTAAAAAAACATTACAACGATTTTTTTCTTTTAAATAGGATACAAAAAAAATAATATAAAAATATTTTAAAAAATGGAAAACAAATACTAATATCGAAAATACGGCGTTGTAATGTTGTGGGGAAGCCCCTAGGCTACCGCTGAAAAAAAAATCGACTTCGTAACTGCAATGGTCGCCCCTTTATTTTGCTGAATAGCCGTAAGGTTTGTACCGTTGTTTCTCCGTTCCTGGTCGGTCTTTTTTCTTGAAACTTGGTTTATAAGAGCTGTCTGTTGGTGTCTGTTTCAACTGCAACAACAAAGTAAGCATACATTGAACAGACAACGAGAAATAAATACATAGCATAACTCCTCCGTCTGCGGTTTAGCGCAGCGGTTTCAAGTGGTACTGCACCCTTAAAGAAAGTTGTTCATGTAGTTTTTCCAAAGAACTTCAAAAATGGCATATTTCTGTGAAAACTTGGGTATTATTAATAAAGTATGGTATTTGTTATGTAGTTTAGAGAATAATTACTTGATGGGAATTTATATTTTCATTTAATAATGACATAATTCAAGGTGAATTGTTTAAAATAAAGTTGCTTAGTTTTAGTTTTTGTCATCCACTTTATTGGTAGTTTTAGTTATCGGCGAGCGAGCGTAGCGAGCGAGAAACTTACAGGGGTAACACAATTGAAAATCGGGGATGTTTGTTTATTTATATATATGTTTGGACGTATGTATGTCATTTTGTACTTTGACCCTCTGTATTTTTGTGTTCGCTCTGCGTTTGACCCCGTCCCAAACTTCACTAAACAGAATCCTCTGGTTTAGCGACCATTACCCGTATCACCTTAGAAATTGAATTGTTTACCGCTTTGAATTGTTTTGCAGATGCAGTTAAAACGCAAAAACTTATGGGAGCTCCATTTCTATTAGAGTTAGTGGCAGTGGTAAGTTAATACACTATTTGTCACAGTTATAAGCCCTACTCAACAGCATTTACTTGACAATTCATTGTCCACTAGACGAACCACAAAGGTAAGTCTTGCGTAGGTATATTCAGTTGTGTGAAAGTATTGTGCGTTACAACTACTATTAAGAATATCACAAAGAAAAATTTAAATAACGTGACTTGATTTTGTTGCTTCTTTTTCAATTCAAACAGTTGCGGGGAGCGGTAACTATGGCATTGAATCCCCTTTACCGCATATACTTATTTAAAAACTAGACTTTATTTTAGTAGCTTGAGTGTTAGTTGTTAAAATCAATCATTTAACAATAAGTGTAGTTTAAGGCTCGCTCGCCATTTGTGCTCAAGCACACCACTAGTTATTAAATTTATTGTCTTCGAAAATAATTAGTTTTAGTTTTTTCATTTTCCCTACAGATTAGTTTTAGTTATTCTTACCAAAAGTAAAATACCCCAAAACTAAGGAGTTTTGGTTTTAGTTTTAGTTAACTAAAACAACACTACTGTACTGCTGAATCCTGTGAATATCAGAATATTTCTTGGGACACAGTAGGTTGAATCAACTGTTGTCTCTTTAGAAGAATGCCCCACCAGTTTGCATTTTCCATATGCTGTACATTATCTGTGCGTAAGAAACATAAATATAATTGAAAACAGACGAGATGAGCTGTACAGCGCCCGAAAAACTCCATAAACTTCACTAATTTCTTTCTTTCAATAGTTACAGTGTTAATGCGCACCTGTGCTACTGCCCCTTTTTCACGTGCAACGTTGACATTTGCGTGCTTAATTGACTTGGATTCACATGACTAAATTGTTTCCGGTAAAGTACTAAATGCATTCCTCAATTACCGCACTTGCGGTCGTGCCAACTCAACTTGGACATACTATAGTATAACATGAAGGACAAATATTACAGACTTTGTGTGTAACTTTAGAGCTACTATTTCACCACACTCAACTTCTTGGAGGGGAAGTGGAATGGTTCCCCTCCCCATCCCATAAATACAACCTTGACTGATATAAATTAAATCTTAACATATATCACTAATTAACATATTTCATGATAGTTTGTACTCACCAGTTGCTAGGTCAAACATGTGAAGATCATTAGTACGTCTACCATATTCATCCCATCCTCCATGTACTAGTAGTGAGTTTTTATAGTCTATCATACGACAGCCATTCTTCACACCAGGACTACCACTAGCTCCTAGAGGAGACATCACCTGCCATGTCCAATTAGTTAGGTTTAGTTGATACAATGATCCAGTTCTCCGTCCTCTCCTTTTACAACCCCCATAGAAGTACAGACAGTCATCTATCCTAGCACATCCTCCCTCATAAAGTCCAGGAGGACGATGACCTTGTAACTGGTGTTTGGTCCATGTTGCTGTGGCAGAGTTGAATTCATGCAAGTAGTCCAAGTCATCCACTGGCACATCTGAGCCCACCTGTCCACCCCATAGATATACAGAAGAATGTCTACCAGCAGAGAAGAAGTATTTTCTTGGACTAGGTTTTGATGAGGACATTGTTGACATTTCTATACAATATACCAATTAACAGACAAACATCAAATAAGAGAAAATTGACACACATACTAACACCTCACATACAAACACACATACTAATTACCTCACATACAAAAACAATACCAACTACCTCACATACAAACACACATACTAACTATCTCACATACAAACACATACTAACTACCTCACACACAAACACACATACTACTAATTCACATACAAACACACATACTAACTAACTCACACACAAACACACATACTAATTACCTCACATACCAACACACATATAATAATACCTGCGGCCAACTATGATGTATGTATTAATGAATAAGGTGAAAGCAGAAAAAGAAGGCAAAAGCTTCACAAAGCCTAAGTCCACAATCATGATAGAAGGACAGAAAGATTCAGAAGCAGGAGAGGTAGACAAAGGAGGAGAAAATACTCCATGACTTGAGAAGAGAGAGCTGAAAAAAGAAAGGTGGGAGATAAAGAAATGAAATAGTTGAGGATAAAAAGAGATCAGGAGAGGGAAACTTATGTAACCTTCACCAACTGTAGAGAATGATAACTATGAATACTAGTGATGTGCTTGAGCACAAATGGCAAGCGAGCCTAAAGACTATACTATTTTTATATGAATGATTTTGACTTCTAACACTGAAGCTACTGAAAATAAGGTCCAGTTTTTAAATTTAGCATACATGGTATAGTAACAACTCTCTGCAACTGCTTGGAAGAGGAAAAAAAAAAACAAAACAATACACGTTATTTAAAAGTTTTCTTTGTGATGATATTCTTTAGCTAAGCAGTGGTTGTAACACACAATGTTTTGACACAACTGGACATGCACCTACACAGACTTACCTTCGCAGTAGTCTAGTGGACAATGTATTTTCAAGTAAATACTGTTGCGCACGGCTTATAACCATGACAAAGAGCGCATTGACTTACCACCGCCATTAACTCGAATAGAAATGGAAGTCCCTTAAGTTTTCAAGTTTTAACTGCACCCGCAAAAGAATTCAAAACGGTAAACAATTCAATGTCTCGCTCGCTACGCTCGCTCGCCAATAAATAACTTATGCTACTGCATTCTTACTTTGCAATATGTCTAGTGCCATTGTATGGCAGGGTACTTGTATATTATATATTCTTTGGGACATCCTCAATAGTCCCAAGTTATTTTGAGGACTGGGAAAGTCTGTGGCAGTCCTGGACATGTATGCAGGATATATATTATTCATTTGATACAGGAATATATTACAAGTCTGTTGGCTGTGTTGCAGGCACCAGTATAAATACCACCAACCAGACGAGTGATATTCTGCATACGCCATTAAATCGTGCAGTCATTTTTTTAACGGCGACTACGAAGTTTTGCGTGGAGTTCTTTTTAGCTTTCATAGCGTCTCACAGCCTGTCTTGTCAGAATCTTTGGCTACTCTACTCGTTGTAGTGATAAACTTTCAGCCAGAGGTAAGCTGTACAGTACACGCAATAGTCTCAAAGCTATGCCGTTTTTTAGCTGCTTGTTTGAAACTCCGCCCATTCCCCATTTATTGTACTGTGAAAATGAAAGAGAATAAAAAGTAGCTTGTCTTTTCACGGCATGCTTGGGGTTCTGAAATTTGGCATAGATGGAGATTTGGCATAGATGTAGATTAAGGGTCACTAAGACTAATTCCGCAAAAAACAAAAATTGGAGAAAGAAAGAATTTTTCCGATGACTTACTTCTGGAGCCTATATCTCAATTTCAATTTTTGCGCTGTAAGTTCCCTTTTAAAATATAGTAAAAGGAAGGTGGAATCAAATCGAGTAAAGATTTCAAAAAAAGTTTCAAAAAGAAAGGTGAAAGTAGAAAAAGAAGGCGAAGTTTCACAAAGCCTAAGTCCACAATCATGATAGAATTTTTGCGCTGTAAGGTCCCTTTTCACATATTGTAAAAGGAAGGTGGAATCAAATTGAGTAAAGATTTCAAAAAAGTTTCAAAAAGAAAGGTGAAAGTAGAAAAAGAAGGCAAAGTTTCACAAAGCCTAAGTCCACAATCATGATAGAAGGACAGAAAGATTCAGAACCAGGAGAGGTAGACAAAGGAGGAGAAAGGACTCTATGACTCAAGAAGAAAGAGCTGAAAAAAAAAAAGGTGGGAGATACAGAAATGAAATAGTTGAGGAAATAAATAGAGAGCAGGAGAGGGAAACTGATGTAACCTTCACCAACTGTAGAGAATGATAACTATGAATATAAATAACTTATGCTACTGCATTCTTACTTTGCAATATGTCTAGTGCCACTGTGTGGGCGAGTACTTGTATATTATATATTCTTTGGGACATCCTCAATAGTCCCAAGTTATTTTGAGGACTGGGAAAGTCTGTGGCAGTCCTGGACATGTATGCAGGATATATATTATTCATTTGATACAGGAATATATTACAAGTCTGTTGACCGTGTTGCAGCCACCAGTATAAATACCGCCAACCAGACGAGTGATATTCTGCAGCATCCAATGAATAATACATTTATTATGTACTGCTCATGTGTGAATACCATAGTAACAAGGTTCTTGTGCAATGAACATTTGTATAACCTGGGGGGACGTAACAACCCCACGTGATTGGGCGAGTGAAGCGAGACCCTTACTAATGAGTCACAATATAAATTACAAATTACACATGTATATGGCTAAGTTTAACCGATTACGCGCGAATAAATATTTTAATTGCGCCTTACGTAATGCGGTCACGGGCGCACGCGAGACACAGAGGATTGATTGCTTGGTGGGAGGGTGACACTAAGCGAGAGAAAGAAGACGAACGTTTGAAGATTGCCTCGGGGACAGTATTATCGAACGATATAGTACGCTCTAGGCTATTGGGAAAGCATAAATTCGACGCTAAGGAGCTGTTCCCGACTTAAAAATAACAAAGTACTCGCACCGTTTGGCTAAAACTTTATGGCATCACACTGAGGCTCTTAGTAAGCACACTAGTAAGGTTGGAAGTATGGTTTCATGGCTGAAGCAGTTTGCTACTTGATCATAGAGGTAAGAGAAAGTGTTTTTGCACGCATCTGTCTTACATTCAGGAAGAATTTGTTGATATTTATTTAGGGTGTGTTTTATTTTGAACTGAGCAATCTGTTATAAATTTTGTGAACAGAGAAGCTTTTTATGGCTTTTGTGCATGAAAACAGGTACATCACAAATAAATGATAGAATATTTTAGTGTATTCAGTTTGGTACTCCAAGGTGTCTTTACTTTTGATGTGCTGGTAGGCTGCATTGTTGACAGAATAGTTAGTGATCTTACTATCAAGTGCAACTGGTCATAGCATACTAGAAGTATATGTCAGAGGGCTCCCTGCAGTCTCACCTGTTGTATAACAATATTTATTTTTACTTATTGTTATAAAGAATGTGGTTAAAATTCCTGTAGAAATCGCTACCTTTCAGAATCATCAATTCCGTTCTCTCGTCAGAGTCCTTGACCATCTAGTGACTGCTGCAGTCACTACACCCATCAGTACTGAAGTCATTCTTGCTGTCATCAAACTCCTCGTCACTACCATCAGAGTTACTGCCATTCTGGTCACTGCCATCCTTGTCACTGCCATGCTGTGCCAGGTCAAGAATAACGTCTTCATCACTAGGATGCTGAAGTGCCAGTGTTCCACTTGCCAAGATAGCTTTCTACTTGTTTTATCATGAGCAGTTATAGCTAAAGTAATATTGGGTTCTAAAAAATTATTCTGTTACCTTTATTATTTTATGAAATATATTTTCAATTTATACTTTATCAGAAAGAAGTCTTATTGTTGTGACAAAATTTACTCAACATTTTCTTATGGCAGTCTATGTATTTTATAAGCCTAAAATATACTTACAACAATATAGAATCGTCTGCAATTGTGATCGGTGGCTTCCTTGACTCCACAAAGCTGTAGGGCGAAATTGACGCGAAGACGCATTTTTGACGCATTTTTGCGTCCTCCGCGGTTATAGATTTTTCTTAATTGACGCATATTTGCGTCATTCGCGTGTAATCGGTTAAAGAAGTCAATGCGTGTCCACCCCAGGGGGGATACTTCAAAACTTTAACATTAGTGTGGGCACAAGAAATTCCGGAGAAAAGACTTGAAAATAATTCCTGGGGAAAAACAAAACAAAACAGCAGAGAGCTACGGAGAAAGAATAGGAGAGATGTCCGTAGTTAGGTCTTGCAAACTTAGCGGAGTTCATTTTCTATTCTATTAGTGGCGATGGTAAGTTGCTGTGGTTACTGAGCCATTTGTCATAGCTATATTCCTGGCATAACAGATTTGTTCCTAATTGAAAATCCTTTGTCCAATAGTCAAGTCACTAAGAGAATACAATCTAATAATATATCAACTAGAGCTCTGGTACAATAGAGCATTTTCAATGAAGTGTCCTTTGGAAAGGAAGCTTAGCTTCAACAGAATATGTTGGTTCATCGATCCTTACCTACATCATATTAGGAAATTTGATTGTTTACCTTTTGAAATTCCTTTGTCCAATAGTCAAGTCACAAAGAGAATGTAATGTAAGTTTCATGCTGGTATTATCAAATGAACAAGTGTGTGCATGTGTGTGTGTGCGTGCGTAAAAATGTTATGTGTTGCTAAAGAATAGCACAAATAAACTGAACAACATTTACCTAACAAATAAATATTATTAGTGGCAAACATTCCAACTTAAATTCCAATCAGACCAGCTTGCTTGCCATTTGTGCTGAAACTTATCACTAGCTATGAACACAGGTGAATATATTGTCTTTAGTCACATCCTGTTTACTGTAATGCACTTCCTATGTATGTGGCCACAGGTATTAGGCCCTGTTCACCATCAGTAGCATAGCCAGGGAGGGTTCGAGGGGTTCAATAGAACTATCCTAATAAAACTGAAATGAGAAGCTAAAGGAACTTGATATGGTAATTTTTTTTCTGGGCATCTGGTAAAGTATCTTCAATGTCTTGCAAAGCAAAAAAATAAACAAACAAAACAAAACAAAACAAAAAAAACAAAAACAAAAACAAAAAATACAAATTGAGATTTTGGGATGATGTCCAGTCTAAAAAATATTCAAGACCAGAAATGAGTTAAGGTTTGATATACAAATTGGTGTAGAAACTATGACATAGGCTTATTGAAGGCAAGTTAGTTCTAATCACATCTGATACTATCCTAGAACAAAATTCTGTGTCACATCTGACACTATCCTAGAACACAATCCTGTATCACATCTGACACTATCCTAGAACACAATCCTGTATCACATCTGACACTATCCTAGAACACAATCCTGTATCACATCTGACACTATCCTAGAACACAATTCTGTGTCACATCTGACACTATCCTAGAACACAATCCTGTATCACATCTGACACTATCCTAGAACACAATCCTGTATCAGTACACAATTAAATTTCTAAGGTGATATGGGTAATGGTAGCTAAACCGGAGGATTCTGTTTAGTGAAGTTTGGGACGGGATCGAACACGGAGCGAGCACAAAAATACGCGAGGGTCAAAGTACAAAATGACATATGTACGTCCAAATATATAAACAAATATCCCCGATTTTCAATTGTTACCCCTGAGAGTGTCTCGCTTGCTCCGCTCGCTCGCCAACTAGAACACAATCCTGTATCACATCTGACACTATCCTAGAACACAATCCTGTATCACATATGACACTATCCTAGAACACACTATCCTAGAACACAATTCTGTATCACATGACACTATCCTAGAACACAATCCTGTATCACATCTGACACTATCCTAGAACACAATCCTGTATCACATGTGACACTATCCTAGAACATAATCCTGTATCACATGTGACACTACACTGTAAAAAATGGGGTGTTCCACTACACCTTTAATGGGGTGTAGTGGAACACTTCGGTATTGTGGGGTGTTGTGCTACACTCTGAAGTGTTTGGTAACACTGTGGAGTGTAGCATGACACCCTTATAAGCATAGTGACTTTACTACACTTCTGTGGAGTGTATCAGTACGCCCATGCAGACTTGCTACTTTAAGAGGTGTTCAACTACTGACACAGTGGTAGGAACTAGCTAGTGGGCTGACTACAACTTTGGCCAGTTTGTTGATGGAAATAATTATTGAATATTTACAGTTAATGTGCATATCATTGTGCTGGTCTTATGTGGTTCACAATTAGTGGGCAAGATTCTATAAAACACACTTTATGTGTCATTGTGCAAGCTATATTAATAGTAGCTAGCTTTACTAATTTCAATTTAATGTTTTTATTCACAGCACTAACAACGAGGAAGCTGAAGAGCTTAAAGTTCTAATGAAGAATTTCAAGGCATGCTTGGTAGCTAAGTTTGAGAACAACACAGCTAAATATGTATATGTGGTTATTTCTAATAGTTATTAAAATTATATTGTTATGATGACATTAACCTTTAAGTAATGAGTCTCATTGGTTTCATCTGCCAGAGATAGTCTTGGCTTTAAAAAAAATAGGAGACAATTAAATAAAACTTGAGATTGCATTTCTGCTATGCAGCTTACATCTTAATGATATGGTAAAAGTGTCAACGCAATTCAAGAAAGTAAAAACAGCAATTATCTTTGCACAAATCAACTTACCATAGTAATTGAAAAGGTGACGCTTTACCGAACCACTTTGAGAAGCCTTTTAAGATGAAGTAGTTGTAAACCCCTTTACCCAATTAATTGATTAGCACAGGTGCGTACAAAAACCCTTCAATATGAACTCAAAACAAACTATATATTAGTTGTAAGACGCTAGAATCATCCGTGCATTGGGTAAGAAGATCAACCCCTTTTGGTTTGTGTAGGCTTTACTCACTGTTCTGTCACTGGTGTTGCTACCAAAACTGAGTTCAGTAATCTAGCTTTTTTTTTTTTTTTTTTTTTTTTTTAATTATATATATACATTACAATACAATACAATACAAAATAATATAAACTCAGTTACAGTCAAAAAGCAAATGATTTAGATGTGCTTCTAAGGTCACCAGGTCTACTGCAGCTGGTATTCTTACAGCATGTCCAATGGATGATCTGGCTCCTCGAATGGCTTGGATAGAGGACCATAGAAGAGAAAAGGATAGGCGGCATCGTAACCATTGAAGAGTACTGCTATAACTGTGTTCCCACTTATTGGCGAGCATGGATGCTAATTTTTTTATAGATATACTGGCTTCCTTTGCTATGCCACCGGTAGTAGAGAGTGCAACTGGTGTGAATGTGGCGTGTTCCACTTCTCTAATTCTCTCCTCATATGCCCGTTTCTTGGCTTGTTCATGCTATACACCATTTGCATGTCTGAATGTTTGTTGGAAGGGGCATAGGGGTTGAATACCCTTACATCAAAATATGTTATTTCGTGATTGTGATTGCCGCCCCAAACACCGTTTGCTGCAATGTGGAGTCTTGCTCCTGGCTGTGAGTTAGCAGTCGCACCATTCAGTTCTTCAAACACGGGCTGAAGGTCAGGCTCAATACATACATCCTTGCACACCTCAGTTAAGAGTGTTGCTGTCAAATTCCGTATTTCGTTGTGTCTGATGGATGGAAACCCCCCTTTGGGGCATGAAAGGGCATGCTCAACTGAGAAGACGGCCCCACATGCACATTTAGCTGGTAGTTTCCCAGGGGTCCAGCCATAGCGCAGTGCGAGGGCGTCGTGAAATGCACCCTGTGTAGAGCGGGAGCACTGTCAGCCAGGTTTATGATCCTTTTTCCTTTGCTAGGTTCACTGCTCTCTTCTGGCTGGCAGATAGCAATTTCATGAGGTCTTCGGCATCCTTTGAGTTTTCTTCGAGTTGCTAGCGATAATATCAAGTCCATATTCATTCGGCGAGACCCTTTACCAACCTAGAACCTCTACACTCGATTAGCGGTTGGTAAAGGGATTGGGTACATGAGACTAACTTTTCATTATGGCGGTTCGGTTAAATGAAGGTATCTCACTCAGCTTTCAAGAGTAAGTTAAAAGCTTTGCACCCCTTAAAAAAAGTAATGCCAATCTAGTAATACTCTCGTGATGTGGGAGAGGAGGACTGTCTAATAATTCTGTACATTAGTTTCGTAAGTAGTTTGAGACAAATAGTGTGTACAAGGTGCCTGTTTAGTTTGCCAGTATGTAAAGTCTAAAAAAATGGAAACTGGTTGTTTGCTATGTAAACTTGACATATATATCTTAGAGTCATCTTCAGTGGTTTCACAAGACAGCTGCATTAGGCTTGTATGTTTGTCCCTCCATCTAATCCTATCATTAGTTAGCAAGTGTCTAAAGAGTACTACTTGTCACTTACTCGTAATAATATCAGTGAAATAAAAAATTCGCTCACCTAATAGCTAGACTAGAGTAGCTAAATGGAATGGCTGTACAACTATAAAAATTGAATGGAATCATATAGCTATTATATCCATGTATTTTTATACAGCAGGACTACACCTGTATTATCTTGTCCAGTAGTGATGGCATTTCCCATTGGCTTATTTTGCAGGTAGCAACATGCTGCTGATGTATCAAGGCTAGTCAATACAAGATGTTGGCGAAGCAAGTGTCATGAAGTAAGTTGATAACGGGTGTGAACATAACCAGGCCTCATCCCTAATAGTGATAATGTTGGTGGCCCTGCCTCTGTTTTGGGGCACAACTTAGGTTCACCTGCATTGAGTCTACCACACTGGATTTATGTCCAACCAAAAAGTTGAAGACTTACTGATATTCTCCTATTACATGTACTTGTTACAGGGTGGGCATTATTAGGGTAAACTTGTAGTTGTGCGTTCCCTGGCTGCTTTGGCTTTCTCTTTAGCCTATGGCTTTGACCCATTCTTGGTTAATGCTCACACTTTGCTGGCAAGTCTATACATGCTTTATTAGTGACAGTCTCATTGCACTGCTCATCTGCTGATGCTATCCCTTACCTTATGACCTTACCATGCACCCTTCACTTGGCTATTCTTTTATACTAGACCTTCCCTAGCAATATCAAGTTGTCCTCCAGCTCCCACTCTTTGGGCCCTAATAACGCTAGAGTTGAAACAAGTATGAAAGTGTTGGTTGGCCTGTGCTGTTGCATATAGAACAGAGATATTATCAAGTATCAAAGTTGCTGAGGCTAGTGATTCTGTAGTATGCAATGATATCGGTGCCATTGGCCAGATTGTTATTATTAGCCCTCAGCATGCATGCGCAAGTGGGTTATAGTAGTCGTCCCATCTGTTTGTCTGTCTGTCAGCTGATTTTGGAGATTAATGACAATAATTAACTGTTGATTTAAGTATGATCTTGCTCAGGATGATGATTTAACAAGCTGTCTGCTCCGTGTAGGTTCAAATTGTTGTAGGTAATGTCCCCTATCGTCAGGTCGCAATCACATGGGCAAATAATTTCTTTTCTTCCCACGTTAGTTTTTGCTTCATACTGAAAAGTTACCCTTACAAAAATACTGCATGCGTGTGGCACGCATAATGTGAGCAACCAGCTCATGTGGGGTGTATAAGCTGCACTTATTTTAACCATATTCTGCACATATGCAGAATGTGTGCTGCCTCCCAATATTTGAGCATGTGAGCAGGATAAGTGCACTTGGCATCCAAGACAAAGCGTGCTGCACTGAGTAGCATGCACACATGCAGCATACATCTGTGATGCACGCATATATACTGCACTCATGCAGCACACAATTTTAAGGCATCTATAGAAGCAGCATGCATGCAGCATACACACATTGCACTGCTATACTGCACTTATTCTGCATGTATTTCACACAGTTGCATTGTGATTACATTTCTATTACGCTTGTCTTACTCGCTTGCACTGTAATATATAATAACAATAGTAGTCAACAAATAGTGTATAATAAACAAAAAGTGAAAAACACGTTCAGTTTTATTGTTCCGGCATTTTTTGTTTTCTTCTAGCTACACAGCAAACGTTATTTAATATAGAGTTAAATTGCTCACTGGCAATTTTTTCTTCAGGGTATATAGTTGCTGTAAGTATCCTGTTAGAAAAAGAAAGTGAAGTAAAATATGCTAAAAAATTGTTGTGATATTTACCTTTCAAAATTCCAAGTTCTTCAGGGTTCATGGGTGTATTTTTACACCCTTTTTTCCCAACTGCACATCTAAGTTTCAGATAATTATCTGGGTACAGCATGACTATCAGTTTTCGTGCTGTAAAGGACCATTTTTGGGTCCTGGCAATACATTGCAGGGTTCCTACTTGACCTTGAGTTAGGTATAAACCTTCACCCAAATGCTGCATCTCACTTTCTTGCCTTTCTGTTCTCCTTCTTACTTCCTCCTCCTTTTTTTTTCACGTCTCTCTCTCTCCTGCCTCTCCTTTTCACGTCTCTCTCCTGCCTCTCTTTTTCATGTCTCTCTCTCTCCTGCCTCTCCTTTTCACGTCTCTCTCTCTCCTGCCTCTCTTTTTCACGTCTCTCTCTCTCCTGCCTCTCTTTTTCACGTCTCTCTCTCTCTCCTTCCTTTCCTTTTCACGCCTTTCTTTCTCCTGCTTTTCTTTTTCTCGTCTCTCTTTCTCATTACTTTTTATCTCATACAACTCTCTCCTCTCATCCATTACATCACATCTTGCCTTCTTCCTTCCCTCACTTTCGCATAATAAGATCTCCCTTTCTAGTTCTTCCTCACTCTCATCTATTTCTTTCTCTCTCTCTTTTCCATGGACTAAGTTCATAGCCTCAGCAATTTCCTCCTGCAAACTCTTCTCTTTATTCTTTCTTTTAGCCCTATTACAATGATCTTTAACATTGCACAAAAGCATAAAAGCGTAGGTAAGTTATTATTTGCATTGGAGTAGCTAACCTAGTATTTCATCCTCCTCTACTAATCGCTTAGCGGCTTCCTCTAATACTTTTTGTCATTCCCTGTAATAACAACAATACTGCACCATCACGTACCTACAGTTGAGATTAAAAAATATTTATTTTGTAGGAAGAAAAGTAGCTAAGGAGTTCGATTAGCTATTGTAGCTTACCAATTTGAAGAACTATAGCTTTGTAGGTTTTCTTCTTGAATGTAGCATCCACTTCACTGCCTACTATCTTTTCACTGTTTTTGATGAAACCTTCATGAACAACAGTCAATGAATTGTCTATGGTCCATTGCAAGAGTAGCCATTTTTTCGCCATTAGTACATGCAGCTGTGCAAGTGATCAAGCCCACCACCAGAGAGCACATGGGGTTCACTACATTTTTTTGTGGTTAACATTTGGTCAGACTTGCTGCAATTAAGTAAGTGCATGTACAAATGCAGCTGATGCAACACAGAGCTGCCCAGTTTCTCGTGATTGTGTTGTGCTTTATAAAAAAAAATTTCCCCCACACCTAATAAACATATAGCTGTTTATGGCAGGAGTAATGGCAACTAATGAAAGCTGTCCCAAATCAAACAAAAGGAAAAGATATAACCTTTGCTATCTTCAAAATGAGCCCCTAGAAACCTAGAAACCATGAATCGCATGACCAGACAGAGACTGGGACTCGATTCAGAACTAGGTGAGTTTTGTTTTTCTACCAAGAAATATAATTCATTAGGTACTTGTACTGTAGCAAAGCCTTCACAATTGCCAACAGAGAAACTAATTTTGCCACATCAATCATCTATTCCATGTAGTCATGAATCTAGTTCACTCTATGATTCAAATGATATACATACCAATGAAAGTAACATTTGTTTTACCTCTAGTGCAGAAAATGATTTCACTGACACAACCTACTCAATTGAAAATGATTCCAGCTTCTTTGTTAACAGTGATACAGAGAGCAAGTATGACAACAATCGTTCCGAATTTATGCCATCTCCTAAACGTTCAGCTTCAGAAGCAGCTTTTAGCTCTGCTTCTTCGGCTTTTGTTAATCCGGACATTTCTCTCTATCCTGGAGCACCTATTACTATGCATGCAACCCTGCTTTTAATTTTAGCATATATTCTCGCTCATAATGTCACAAAAAATGCTGCAGAACACTTGTTAAATCTTATTAATATATTACTTACCAAACCTAATAAGTTTCCTACCTCTTTATATCTATTTTACAAGGTTCTTAATATTGATATCTTAGAGCCTGTTAAGCATTATTTTTGCAAACTGTGTGAAACTCCTATTCCCAAAGAAGATGATTATGCCCATCTTGCCATCAAAAAAAGGAGCGATATTTCCTTGAACTTCCTTTAGAACAGCAAATTCAACGTTTTTTTCAGAGACCAGATTTCTTTCAACGTATACAGCATCGATTCAAAAGAAAACTCACATCTGAATAAGCCATTTCGGATATATATGATGGACATGTCTACAAAAACCTTTCTAAACCAAATGGCATAATGTCTAACCCAGCTCATTTGTCATTACTTTGGAATACTGATGGTGTGCCTATATTTAAATCTTCTAACTATTCAATTGGGCCATTATGCTTTACAATTAATGAACTTCCATATGGACATAGAATGCGAAAACAGAATTATTAGTGCATAGATACACTCTGCCTCTATCCTGTATTCGTTATATGTGGATACATGTACTCTGTATATATGTATCCTGCATACATTATTAGTGCATAGATACACTCTGCCTCTATCCTGCATTCATTATAGGTGGATACATATACTCTGCATCTATCCTGCATACATTATTAGTGCATAGATACACTCTGCCTCTATCCTGCATTCATTATAGGTGGATACATGTACTCTGCATCTATCCTGCATACATTATTAGTGCATAGATACACTCTGCCTCTATCCTGCATTCATTATAGGTGGATACATGTACTCTGCATCTATCCTGCATACATTATTAGTGCATAGATACACCCTGCCTCTATCCTGCATTCATTGTAGGTGGATACATGTACTCTGCACATATTCTGCGTACAATATTTTCAAATGCATGTGGAATACACTTATACGGCACATATGAGCAGTTTGCACGCATGTAGCAATATGTGTAAAATGCATGCTGCATCTGAGCTGCACCTATTGTTTTTTGTAAGGGTAATGAGAGCTGAAATTCAGGTGTTTTACGTTGAAACTATATACCGGTGAGAGTCTCCTGCATGTTTAGCTACTTCTTTAGACAGCAATTAGCTACATCTATGTTTTCATTGCTTGAGCTGTATTGATACCTGATTAGGAATAGCCAAATATATTATTTTTTCGGTCTGAGAAATGATTTTGTTATAGCTAGCTAGTGTATAGTAGCGCTGAGGGTTCACACCTTTGGTGCTTCATTTGCTTGGCTTGATAACTAATTTTCTTTTACATTAGAATTAATATTGTCATAACCTTTTTTTTTTTTTTCATTTCCTAGATTTCATGGTGCTTGGGCTGTTGCTATCTTTACTGAGGTTCTGGTGATCTTGATTGAAGAAGAGAATAATGGTAAGTCTCTAGGCATGCACTACTGTTATCATTGTACATACACATACTAATACTAACACTGCATTCACGAAGTAGTACTGCACACATATGATAGTGCTAGCACTGTGCATGCACGTAGTACTATTACTGTGCACGCACATAGTGCTAGCACTGCACACACATAGTGCTAACACTGTGCGTGCACGTAGTACTAACACTGTGCACGCACGTAGTACTAGCACTGTGCACACACATAGTGCTAACACTGTGCACACACGTACTACTATTACTGTGCACGCACATACTACTATTACTGTGCACGCACATAGTGCTAGCACTGTGCAAGCACATAGTACTAACACTGTGCATGCACATAGTGCTAGCACTGTGCACACACGTAGTACTAGCACTGTGCACACACATAGTGCTAACACTGTGCACACACGTACTACTATTACTGTGCACGCACATAGTGCTAGCACTATGCACGCACATAGTACTATTACTGTGCACGCACATAGTACTATTACTGTGCATGCACATAGTGCTAGCACCGTGCATGCACATAGTGCTAGCACCGTGCATGCACATAGTGCTAGCACCGTGCAAGCACATAGTACTAACACTGTGCATGCACATAGTGCTAGCACTGTGCACACACATAGTGCTAGCACTGTGCACACACGTAGTACTATTACTGTGCACACACATAGTGCTAGCACTGTGCACGCACGTAGTACTATTACTGTGCACGCACATAGTGCAAGCACTGTGCACGCACATAGTACTATTACTGTGCACGCACGTAGTACTATTACTGTGCACGCACGTAGTACTAACACTGTGCACGCACATAGTGTTAACACTGTGTGTGCACGTAGTACTAACACTGTGCACACACATAGTGCTAGCACTGTGCACGCACATAGTGCTTGCACTGTGCACGCACATAGTGCTAGCACTGTGCACGCACATAGTACTAACACTGCACACACATAGTGCTAGCACTGTGCATGCATGTAGTACTAACACTGTGCACGCACATAGTACTAACACTGCACACACATAGTACTATTACTGTGCACGCACATAGTACTATTACTGTGCACGCACATAGTACTATTACTGTGCACGCACATAGTGCTAACACTGTGCACGCACGTAATACTATTACTATGCACACACATAGTGCTAACACTGTGCTAGCACTGTGCACACACATAGTACTAACACTGTGCACACACATAGTACTAACACTGTACACACACATAGTGCTAACACTGCGCACACATAGTACTATTACTGTGCACGCACATAGTACTATTACTGTGCACGCACATAGATTAGTGCTAACACTGTGCACGCACGTAATACTATTACTATGCACACACATAGTGCTAACACTGTGCTAGCACTGTGCACACACATAGTACTAACACTGTGCACACACATAGTACTAACACTGTACACACACATAGTGCTAACACTGTGCACGCACATAGTACTATTACTGTGCACACACATAGTGCTAGCACTGTGCACGCACATAGTACTATTACTGTGCACGCACATAGTACTAACACTGTGCACACACATTGTGCTAACACTGTGCACACACATAGTACTAACACTGTGCACACACATTGTGCTAGCACTGTGCACGCACATAGTACTAACACATTGTGCTAACACTGTGCATGCACGTAGTACTAACACTGTGCACGCACGTAGTACTAGCACTGCACGCACATAGTGCTAGCACTGTGCACACACATAGTGCTAACACTGTGCACACACGTACTACTATTACTGTGCACACACATAGTGCTAGCACTATGCACGCACGTAGTACTATTACTGTGCACGCACATAGTACTATTACTGTGCACGCACATAGTGCTAGCACCGTGCAAGCACATAGTACTAACACTGTGCATGCACATAGTGCTAGCACTGTGCACACACGTAGTACTATTACTGTGCACACACATAGTGCTAGCACCGTGCAAGCACATAGTACTAACACTGTGCATGCACATAGTGCTAACACTGTGCACACACGTAGTACTATTACTGTGCACGCACATAGTGCTAGCACCGTGCAAGCACATAGTACTAACACTGTGCATGCACATAGTGCTAACACTGTGCACACACGTAGTACTATTACTGTGCACACACGTAGTACTATTACTGTGCACACACATAGTGCTAGCACTGTGCACGCACGTAGTACTATTACTGTGCACACACATAGTGCCAACACTGTGCACACACGTAGTACTATTACTGTGCACACACATAGTGCTAGCACTGTGCACACACATAGTGCCAACACTGTGCACACACGTAGTACTATTACTGTGCACACACATAGTGCTAGCACTGTGCACGCACATAGTACTAACACTGTGCACACACATAGTGCTAGCACTGTGCACGCACATAGTACTAACACTGTGCACACACATAGTACTAACACTGTGCATACACATAGTGCTAACACTCCACGCATGTAGTACTATTACTGTGCACACACATAGTGCTAGCACTGTGCACACACGTAGTACTATTACTGTGCACGCCCATAGTGCTAGCACTGTCCACGCACATAGTACTATTACTGTGCACGCACATATTACTAACACTGTGCATGCATGTAGTACTATTACTGTGCACGCATGTAGTACTATTACTGTGCACGCACATAGTGCTAGCACTGTGCACGCACATAGTACTATTACTGTGCACGCACATAGTGCTAGCACTGTGCATGCACGTAGTACTATTACTGTGCACGCACGTAGTACTAACACTGTGCACGCACATAGTGCTAGCACTGTGCATGCACGTAGTACTATTACTGTGCACGCATATAGTACTATTACTGTGCACGCACATAGTGCTAGCACTGTACACGCACGTAGTACTATTACTGTGCACGCACATAGTGCTAGCACTGTACACGCACGTAGTACTATTACTGTGCATGCACATAGTGCTTGCACTGTGCACACACATAGTACTAACACTGTACACACATAGTACTAACACTGCAAGTCTCACCTGGGATGAACTAATAGTCTCTTCTATCATTGTGTTAACTTGATTTCATACTACATGTACATACATAGTGTCTTCTTCAGTTGTACAAGTATAACTTACTATGAAGTATCTGTATTTGCTAAGGAGCTATATTTGCAATTGCAATTAAATACTTCTAAAGTATTTTGACCCCAACTCTGGTGTCTTTTCCACATTAAATATAAGTAACCATCACATACAGGGCTAGCAGAAATGCAATGATTTGATGTATTGGCCATTACATTGAAAGTGACCTTTCTTAGCATATACATAGCTAGCTACACTCAACCCACTATGTACCACATATAGATGGGCATTAATTAGGACTGCACATGCCCTATTAATTGCCTTATTTAATTGTGTGATGTGCTGTGACATTTGCCCTGTGATTGGCTCTGCTACCAACATATACTTGCATATATGTCTTACAGGGATGGAGCTGTAGTACAGGGAGCCATACAATCTACAGGGCCTAACATGCAGATCAGCTCTCTTTAAAGTCTCCATTGCTTGACTATGGGGCGGGTTGTCTGCTTACTCCACAGAGTCCTTTCCATCTAGTGAGTGACCTAAACTCAATGCATGATAGTTCAATTCCTTGAATTGTACCTACATTTAGTGGTTGATTTATGTTTTGTTTTGTTGTTGTTGTTGTTTTATTTGTTTGTTTTTTCCTTACTTTATTAATGAAATGGACATCGTATTGTCCATTTGATGGCCTAATATAAAAGACCGTTAGCAGGGTTTCATGCGTGATTTTCACTGGGGGTGGGAGACACCACTTCATACGGTCACCATGTGTCCACTTCATTGGGTCACCATGTGTCCACTTCATTGGGTCACCATGTGTCCACTTCATTAGGTCACCATGTGTCCACTTCATTAGGTCACCATGTGTCCACTTCACTAGGTCACCATGTGTCCACTTCATTAGGTCACCATGTGTCCACTTCATTAGGTCATCGTGTGTCCACTTCACTAGGTCACCATGTGTCCACTTCATTGGGTCACCATGGTGTCCACTTCATTGGGTCACCATGTGTCCACTTCATTAGGTCATCGTGTGTCCACTTCACTAGGTCACCATGTGTCCACTTCACTAGGTCACCATGTGTCCACTTCATTAGGTCACCATGTGTCCACTTCATTGGGTCACCATGTGTCCACTTCATTAGGTCACCATGGTGTCCACTTCATTAGGTCATCGTGTGTCCACTTCACTAGGTCACCATGTGTCCACTTCACTAGGTCACCATGTGTCCACTTCATTAGGTCACCATGTGTCCACTTCATTGGGTCACCATGTGTCCACTTCATTAGGTCACCATGTGTCCACTTCATTGGGTCACCATGTGTCCACTTCATTAGGTCATCGTGTGTCCACTTCATACGGTCACCATGTGTCCACTTCACTAGGTCACCATGTGTCCACTTCATTGGGTCACCATGTCTCCACTTCATTGGGTCACCATGTGTCCACTTCACTAGGTCACCATGTGTCCACTTCATTGGGTCACCATGTGTCCACTTCACTAGGTCACCATGTGTCCACTTCATTAGGTCACCATGTGTCCATTCATTAGGCCACCATGTGTCCACTTCACTAGGTCACCATGTGTCCACTTCATTGGGTCACCATGTGTCCACTTCATTAGGTCATCGTGTGTCCACTTCATACGGTCACCATGTGTCCACTTCACTAGGTCACCATGTGTCCACTTCATTGGGTCACCATGTGTCCACTTCATTGGGTCACCATGGTGTCCACTTCATTAGGTCATCGTGTGTCCACTTCACTAGGTCACCATGTGTCCACTTCATGGTCAACCATGTTTCCACTTCACAGGGTCACCAGGTGTCCACATTGCATTAGGCTCACCATGTGTCCACTTCATGGGTCACCATGTGTCCACTTCACTAGGTCACCATGTGTCCACTTCATTAGGTCACCATGTGTCCACTTCACTGGGTCACCATGTGTCCACTTCACTGGGTCACCATGTGTCCACTTCACTGGGTCACCATGTGTCCACTTCACTGGGTCACCATGTGTCCACTTCATTGGGTCACCATGTGTCCACTTCATTGGGTCACCATGTGTCCACTTCATTGGGTCACCATGTGTCCACTTCACTAGGTCACCATGTGTCCACTTCACTAGGCCACCATGTGTCCACTTCACTAGGCCACCATGTGTCCACTTCACTAGGCCACCATGTGTCCACTTCACTAGGTCACCATGTGTCCACTTCACTAGGTCACCATGTGTCCACTTCACTAGGTCACCATGTGTCCACTTCACTAGGTCACCATGTGTCCACTTCACTAGGTCACCATGTGTCCACTTCACTAGG